>Ga0316207_10003655_pt1 | contig 14065 bp, 12 predicted proteins | sample 6weekpyrite_MG_FD_204943 | JGI IMG/M metagenome (GOLD analysis project Ga0316207, IMG submission 204943) | Microbial mat bacterial communities from mineral coupon in-situ incubated in ocean water Damariscotta River, Maine, United States -... | ecosystem: Environmental > Aquatic > Marine >... | reverse complement strand
GTTGAGTCCGAACATGGTTTATTCCTCCATCACGCCCTTGCGGCCCATCAGGCCACGCGGCCGGGTCAGCAGGATGATGATTGCAATCAGGTAGATGATGATCTGGTCGATGCCGGGGATGATCGATTTGATCTCGTTCATCGAGGCAAAGCTTTCCACCACGCCCAGCAGGAAGCCCGCCAGCACGGCGCCCGGCAGCGAGCCCATGCCGCCGACCACCACGACGACGAAGCTGAGCACCAGGAAATTCATGCCCATATTGTAGGTGGGCGAGTTGATCGGCACGTACATGACACCGGCGAGCCCCGCCACCGCCGCGGCGATGCCGAACATGATGGTGAACCGCTTGTCGATGTTGATGCCCAGCAGGCCGACGGTTTCACGATCCGCCATGCCGGCGCGCACCACCATGCCGAAGGTGGTGAACCGCAGGAAGGCGAACACCGCGCCGATCATGATCAGCGAGAAGATGAAATAGACCATGCGCCAGTAGGGATAGATGATCGCGTTCGGGTCGAACCCCAGCACCACGCCGAAATCGAAGCTGCCCTTGAACATGTCGGGCGCGGGCGTCGGGATCGGGTTGGCGCCGTAGAAATACTTGATGATCTCGTCGAGCACGATGGCCAGGCCGAAGGTGACCAGAATCTGGTCGGCATGGGGACGCTTGTAGAAATGCTTGATCAGCCCGCGTTCCATGATGAAGCCGACGGAGACCATCACCGGGATCGCGAAGACGATGGCCAGCGGCACCGACCAGTCGATGATCGCGGCCCCGGTTTCGGCGCCGAACCAGCCTTCGACATAGGGGGTCTTGACGATCAGCGGGTTGCCCAGAAAGTCGGTTTGCGTCTCGTCGACGACCGAATAGGACAGGGTCAGGATGCGTTGCAGGGTGACGGCGCAGAACGCGCCGATGGTAAACAGGGCGCCGTGGGCGAAATTCACCACACCCAGCGTGCCGAAGATCAGCGTCAGGCCCAGCGCGATCAGCGCATAGGCGGAGCCTTTGTCGAGCCCGTTCAATATTTGAAGAAGAATTGCGTCCATGGTCCCCACCAGTGGCTGATTTGGGTGGCATCGGATGCCGCTGCGGCGTTCCGGTTTCGAATATGCGCAGGGCGGGATCGGGCCCGCCCTGCAACAGGGTGCGCGGCTGGCGTCAGGCGCCGGGGTTGCACTCGCCCAGCTGGCCGCCCGCGAACATCGGGTGGTCGGGCGCATATTCGACCTGCGCGCGCGGGGTGACTTCGACGACTTCCAGAACGTCGAATTCCGAGGTCGGGTTCTCTTTACCCTGCACGACCAGCACGTCCTTGAAGCACTGGTGGTCTTCGGCGCGGTACAGAACGTCGCCATTGCCCAGGCCGGAGAATTCAAAGCCCTCCAGGGCCTCGACCACGGCGCAGGGGTTGAAGCTGCCGGCGCGGGTGACGGCATCCGCATAGAGCAGCGTCTGGCAGTACACGGTATGCGCCGCCTGGGACGGCGGGAAGCCGTATTTGGTGCCGAACGACTTGACGAACGCCTTGGAGGCGTCGTCCTGCAGCGACCAGTGCCAGTTGGTGGAACCGAGGATGCCCTTGACGTTCTCGCCGGCGCCTCGGGCCATCAGGCGCGAATACAGCGGCACCACGATTTCGAAGTTCTTGCCGTTGACCTGCTTGTCCTTGAGGCCGAACTGCACGGCGTTGGTCAGCGAGTTGACCATGTTGCCGCCGTAGTGGTTCAGCACCAGCACGTCGGCGCCCGAGTTCAAAACCGGCGCGATATAGGAGCTGAAGTCGGTCGAGGCCAGCGGCGTCAGCACGTTGTTCACGGTTTCCCAGCCGGTGGCTTCGGTCGCGGCGGCGATCGATTCCTGCTGGGTCCAGCCCCAGGTGTAATCCGCCGTCAGGTGATAGGCCTTGCGGTCGGTGCCGTAGCGGCTGGCAAGCACCGGGGCCAGCGCGGCGCCCGACATATAGCCGTTGAAGAAGTGGCGGAAGCCGTTGGCCTTCTTGTCCTTGCCGGTGGTGTCGTTGGAATGGGTCAGGCCGGCCATGAAGATCACGCCTGCTTCCTGGCACAGGCCCTGCACCGCGATCGCCACACCCGAGGACGAGCCGCCGGTGATCATGATCGCGCCGTCTTTTTCGATCATCGACTTGGCCGATGCGCGGGCGGCGTCGGATTTGGTCTGGGTGTCGCCGGTCACGAACTCGACCTTGCGGCCCAGGATGCCGGTGCCGTCCAGCGCCTGGCTGGAGAAGGTCGGCATCATGCCGCCGTCGCCGCCGCCGTTCAGGTGTTCGACCGCCAGTTCATAGGCGCGCAATTCGTCCGCGCCCTCGTCGGCATAGGGGCCGGTTTGCGGCACGTTGAAGCCCAGGGTGACGCTGCCGGCGCCCGGCGCGTTGGTAAAGCCGGTGTCGCTGGCAGCCCAGGCGGCGCCGGTGAAGATCGTCGGCAGCGCAAGGCCGGCCCCGGCGCCGGCGCCGGTTTTCAGCACACCGCGACGTGTGAGTTTGTTGTTGGACATGTGGATCCTCCCGTTACGAAATTTTGCAGGCGATGCCCGGCAGGGCACGCACCACACCCCTTTTTACAGGATAGTTGTATTAATGCGGCGGGAACGAAAATCTCGCAACAACTGCTTTGAAAGAAAGAATATTTCTGTAAAGAAATACACAAACTCGTGCTAAGTGTTGTTAACTTGTTTTCATGACGCGACGGAAAGCGTTGCGATTCAGAAGGTTCAGAGCATGCCAGCATCGGGTTTGACCGGCAGCCGGATCCGCGAGAGGCGGCTTGTTAGCGGTATCAGGCAAACCCAGCTGGCGAAGATGGCGGGCATCTCGGCCGCGTATCTGAACCTGATCGAGCACAACCGGCGCAGAATCGGCGGCAAGCTGCTGGCGGATCTGGCGCGGGCGCTGCAGGTCGATCCGGTGACGCTGGCCGAAGGTGCGGAGGCGGCGGTGGTCACGGCGCTGCGCGAGGCGGCGGCGGGCGATCCGGCGGCGCAGGCCGAGACCGCGCGCATCGAGGAGTTCGCGGGCCGCTTTCCGGGCTGGGCCGATCTGCTGGCCGGCCAGCAGCGGCGGATCGCGGCGCTGGAGCGGATGGTGGAGACCCTGAACGACCGGATGGCGCATGATCCGTTCCTGTCGGCCTCGTTGCACGATTTGCTGAGCACGGTGACGGCGATCAATGCGACCGCGTCGATCCTGGTGGAGACCGAGGATATCGAGGGCGAGTGGCGCGACCGGTTTCATCGCAACATTCACGAGGACAGCCAGCGGCTGGCCGAAGGCAGCCAGGCGCTGGTGGCCTATCTGGATGGCACCGGCGCGGCGGATCGCGGGGTGAGTTCGCCGCAGGAGGAGCTGGAGCTTTGGCTGGAGGGGCGCGGATTTCATGTGGCGGAGCTGGAGCGCGCCCTGCCGGGATCGCTGGAGGCGCTGGTGCACGCGGCCGAGCCGATCAGGACGGCGTCGGGGCGGGCCCTGGCGCTGGCCTGGCTGGAGCGGTATCTGGCGGATGCCCGGGCGATGCCGCTGGCGGCGTTTCGCGCGGCGGCGGCGGAGGCGGGGTATGACCCGGCCCGGTTGGCGGGCCGGTTCGGCGCCGATCTGGCGGCGGTTCTGCGCCGGATCGCGGCGCTGCCCGAGGACATTGCGCAGGGGCGGATCGGGCTGGTGATCTGCGACGGCTCGGGCACGCTGACCTTTCGCAAGCCGGTCGAGGGTTTTGCGCTGCCCCGGTTCGGCGCGGCCTGTCCGCTGTGGCCGCTGTATCAGGCGCTGCGCCGTCCGATGAGCCCGGTGCGGGCGCTGGTCGAGATGCCGGGGCGCGAGCGCACCCGGTTTCTGAGCTATGCGGTGGCGCAGCCGGTGGGGGCGCCCGGGTTCGATGCGCCCACCGTGTATGAGGCGACGATGCTGATCCTGCCGCTGGAGCGGGCCAATGTGCCGGAGGGGCCGGTTCTGCAGATCGGCACCAGTTGCCGGATCTGCCCGCAGGCGGGCTGCGCGGCCCGGCGCGAGCCGTCGATTCTGGCAGAGGCATGATCAGAGGGGGTGTGATCAGGGGGGGCGTGATCTGAAGGAGGCCCGTGCCGGGCCGCTTTTTTGTTCTTGGGCCTCCGGCGGGGATATTTGTACCAAAGCGAAACCGGGCGGGGATTTGCGCCGGGCGCCGGTTTCGCCGGGGTGCGGCAGGTTTTGACAGGGTCGCGCGGGTCGGCGATAGTCAGCGGATCGCGCGCGCCATAGGGAGGGGGTCGGCCAGATGGGCAAACGTGTCCTGCTGATCGAGGATGAGCCGAATATCATTCAGGCGATCAGTTTCATCCTGTCGCGCGACGGCTGGCGCGTGGATACCCATGCCGACGGGCAGACGGCGATGGCCGAAGTCACCCGGCGGTGCCCGGATGTGGTGATCCTGGATGTGATGCTGCCGAACCGGTCGGGCTATGACATCCTGCGCGATCTGCGCGCCGATCCGGCGACCGCCGGGCTGCCGGTTTTGATGCTGACCGCGCGGGGTCAGACCAAGGACCGCGAGATGGCGGAACGCTATGGCGCCAGCCGGTTCATGACCAAGCCGTTTTCCAATGCCGAGGTGCTGGAGGCGGTGCGCGTCCTGGTGGGCGGATGAGCCGGCCGCCGGCCCCGGTTTTCCTGGAGCGGCGCAGCTATCGGCGGCGGCGGCTGATGGATGCGGCGCGGCTGTTGCCGGTGGTTGGCGCGCTGCTGTTTCTGGTGCCGCTGCTGTGGGGGCCGGGACCGGGCGAGAGCGCCTCGACCGCCGAAGGCATGATCTATATCTTCGCGGTCTGGGCCGGGCTGATCGTGCTGGCCGCGGTTCTGGCGCGCCGGCTGGCGGACACGGGCGCGGACACAGGTGCGGGCAATGGCGCGGGCACGGGCGCGGGCAATGGCGCGAACAAGACGCTGCCGGAGCGGCGGGAGCGGGCCGAATGATCGGGTTCAACATCCTGGTTCTGGTCTGTCTGAGCTATGTCGCCTTGTTGTTCGTGGTGGCCTTTGCCGCGGAAAAGCGGGCCGAGCGCGGCGAGGTCGGCTGGCTGCGCAGCCCGGTGGTCTATACGCTGTCGCTGTCGATCTACGCGACCGCCTGGACGTTTTACGGCGCGGTCGGCTATGCGGTGCGCAGCGGGCTGGAGTTCGTGACGATCTATCTGGGGCCGTCGCTGGTGATGATCGGCTGGTGGTGGCTGGTGCGCAAGCTGGTGCGGATCGGGCGCAGCCAGAGGATCACCTCGATCGCCGATCTGATCAGCTCGCGCTATGGCAAGTCCAACCTGCTGGGGGTGATCGTGACGGTGCTGGCGGTGATCGGCACCACGCCCTATATCGCGCTGCAACTGCAGTCGGTGACGCTGTCGTTTTCGGTGTTCCCGAGCGACGCCTCGGCGGTGTGGAACGTGCAGGATCTGGACGATACCGCGCTGTATGTGGCCATCGGGCTGGCGTTTTTCACGATCCTGTTCGGCACCCGCAATCTGGATGCCAACGAGCGCCATCACGGTGTGGTCACGGCGATCGCGCTGGAGGCGGTGGTCAAGCTGGTGGCGTTGCTGGCGGTGGGCGTGTTCGTGGTCTGGGGCGTGGCCAGCGGGCCGGCGGATATCGTGGCGCGGATCGAAGCCTCGCCGATATCGGATCTGACATTCGCGGGCGGGCGCTGGGCGACGCTGATTTTCCTGAGCGCGGCTGCCTTTCTGTGTCTGCCGCGGATGTTTCAGGTGATGGTGGTCGAGAATGCGGATGAGCGGCATGTGGCCGTGGCAAGCTGGGCGTTCCCGCTGTATCTGTTCCTGATCAGCCTGTTCGTGATCCCGATCGCGGTTGTCGGTCTGAAGGTTCTGCCTGGCGCCAACCCCGACCTTTACGTGCTGACGGTGCCGCTGGCGCTGGGGCAGAACGGGCTGGCGATGCTGTCGTTCCTGGGCGGGTTCAGTTCGGCCACCTCGATGGTGATCGTGGCGGCGATCGCGCTTTCCACCATGGTATCCAACCATATCGTGATGCCGATCTGGCTGAGCACGCGCAGCGGCGGCGCGACGGTGTCGGGGGATGTGCGCAAGGTGGTGCTGCTGTCGCGGCGGCTGTCGATCGCGGCGGTGCTGGCGCTGGGCTATCTGTATTTCTACTTTTCGGGGGGCGGCGAGGCGCTGGCGGCGATCGGGCTGATCAGTTTCACCGGTGTGGCGCAGGTGTTGCCGGCGATGCTGGGTGGGTTGTTCTGGCGCGGGGCGACGCGCAACGGCGCGGCGTTCGGGCTGGTTCTGGGCTTTGCGGTCTGGGCCTATACGCTGTTTCTGCCCAGCTTTGGCGACAGTTTCATCCTGCCGGCCTCGGTGCTGGCGGAGGGGCCGTGGGGGATTTCCTGGCTGCGGCCGCAGGCGCTGTTCGGGGTGGCGTCGCTGGATCCGGTGGTGCACGCGGTGTTCTGGTCGATGCTGATCAACACCGGCGCGTTCTTTGCCGTCTCGCTGCTGAGCTTTCCGCAGCCGCTGGAGCGGCTGCAGGGGGCGCAGTTCGTCAATGTGCTGGAGCATTCGCGCAATGCGCCGGGCTGGGCGCAGGGCGCGGCGGAGGCCGAGGATCTGCTGATCATGTCACAGCGCATTCTGGGCGCGGGCGAGGCGCAGGCGTTGTTTCAGGGGCAGGCGCGGGCGCAGGGCAAGGCCGGCTATCTGCCGGACACGACGCCGGAGTTCGTCGAAACCCTGGAACGCGAGCTGGCCGGGTCGGTGGGGGCGGCGACCGCCCATGCGATGGTCGGGCAGATCACCGGCGGCGCGGCGGTGTCGGTCGAGGATCTGATGGCGGTGGCCGATGAAACCGCGCAGATGATGGAATATTCCAGCCAGCTGGAGGCGAAATCGGCAGAGCTGGGCCGCACCGCGCGGCAGTTGCGGGACGCCAATGACAAGCTGACCGCATTGTCGATCCAGAAGGATGCGTTTCTGAGTCAGATCAGCCATGAGCTGCGCACGCCGATGACCTCGATCCGGGCGTTTTCGGAAATACTGATGGCGGACGGGCCGATGAGCGAGGCCGATCAGGCGCGGTTTTCCACGATCATCCATGACGAGGCGATCCGGCTGACCCGGCTGCTGGACGATTTGCTGGATCTGAGCGTGCTGGAAAACGGCCAGGTGTCGCTGAACTGGCAGGATGCCAATCTGGCCGATGTGCTGGAGCGCGCGATGGCGGCGACGACGTCGATGCAGGGCAAGACTCCGCTGAAGATCCGGCGCGAGGTGGCGCGCGAACGGCTGGATCTGGTGACGGATCCGGACCGGCTGGCGCAGGTGTTCATCAACCTGATCGCGAATGCGGGCAAATATTGCGACGCCGAGAAGCCCGAGCTGCGGATCGCGGTGGCCCGGCGGGGCAACACCGTGGTGATCGATTTCATCGACAATGGCGCGGGCATTCCCAAGGCCAGCCAGTCGGTGATTTTCGAGAAATTCTCGCGCCTGACCGACCAGTCGCGCGCCGGGGGCGCCGGGCTGGGGCTGGCGATCAGCCGCGAGATCATGGCCAAGCTGGGCGGCTCGGTCAGCTATCTGCCGGGGCAGGGGGGGGCGGCGTTCCGGGTCAGCCTGCCACGGGGTCAGGCGCGCGCGGCGGAGTGATTGCGCGCGCCATCCGGCGGGTTTTCTAAACCAAATGGTAATCTTGATTTGCGACACCGGACGGGGCCGAAGGCAGGAAAGGCGGGTAGATGCGCGATGAGGCGGAAATCCCGGTGCTGCGCCGCAAGGCGGGCGGCGGTCGCGCGGCGATCGGATTGACGGCGATGACGCCGCTCAAGGCGCTGCGCCTGGCGGTGGCGCGGGCGGGCGACGAAACGCTGGGCTGTCCGGTGGGCGTGCGCGAGCTGGCCGAGGACACGGTTTTGCCGGAGGCGCTGGGCGACAGCCTGCCGGAGCCTTGCCTGGTGGTGCAGCTGGACGGGCCGGGCGAGGCGCGGGCGATGGCGGCGGCCTGCCCGCAGGTGATCGGGGCCGCGATCGAGGCGCAGACCATGGGCAAGGTGCAGGCGGCGGCTGCGGCGGCGCGGGCGCTGACCCGCACCGATGCGATCATGCTGGCCGAGTTTCTGGACCGCTTGTTGTCGGGTTTCGCGGCGCTGGTCGGCGAATGCGCCGATCCGCCGCCGGTGGGCGGCTATTCCTTCGCCGCCGCGCTGCCCGATATACGGGCGGCGACGATGATCCTGCAGGACGCGCCGCACCGGCAGTTCAAGATCGATCTGGATTTCGCCAATGGCGCGAAGACCGGCGTGCTGCATCTGATCGTTCCGGCGAAACCGGCGGCCGGGGCGGCGGGACCGAAGGCCGCGCAGTGGCAGGCGACGCTAAAGAACTCGGTGCTGGGCACCACCGCGCGGCTGGAGGCGGTGCTGGGCGGTCTGCGGCTGCCGCTTAGGGATGTCACCGCGATGGCGGTGGGCGATGTGGTGAAGCTTGACATGGCGTCGCTGAACCGGGTTTCGCTGATCGGTGTCGATGGCGCGAAAATGATCACCGCAAGCCTGGGCCGGTCGGGGCTGATGCGCGCCGTGCGGCTGAACCTGAGCGGTGCCGCGCCCGAGGTGAAGGCGGGAACGCTGGCGCTGAAGCAGGTGTCGGCACCGCTGCCGGAGCAGGCGCCGGACGCGGCGGCGGCCGCGGATGCCATGCCCGGGCCTCAGGATCCGGCCGCGCCGATGCAGCCGGCGCCGATGCCGATGCCGGTCGCCGCGGATCCCGCGACCCCGGCACCGATGCCGATGCCGTCACCTATGCCGATGCCGGCACCGATGCCGATGCCGGAGGCCGCGGAAGCCGAGCCCTTGGCGCCGATGCCGATGCCAATGCCGATGCCGCTGCCCGGAGGTGTCGGGGACTAGTGGATCGACCGAAACATTTGAATCCGCGCCGCGGAACAGGCTGGCGCGCGCAAGCCATTCAAATGGTTTGACAAGTTGATCCATCATCGAACCACCAGGCCGGCTGCCTGCCGGATCAGGCCGCGTTCGCCAGCGCATCGATCTGGCCACGCATGCCGCCGATGTCATAGCCGGCGCGGGCGGCGGCGTTCAGGATTTCGTCGGTGGGCAATTTGCCCGCTTGTGACAGCGCCCAGACGATGGTGCTGCGGGTGCCCGAGCGGCAATAGGCAAGCACCGGACCGGGTGCCTCGGCCACCGCGGCGCCCTGGCCGATCACCATATCCATCGTCATCGCGCCATTGAGCACCGGGTTATCGACGAATGCCAGCCCGGCGGCGGCGGCGGCGCTGCGCATCGCGCGGGCCTGCAGGTGGGCTCCGACCTCGGCATCGGGGCGGTTGCAGATCACGGTGGTGAAGCCCAGGCGCGCCAGATCCGCCAGATCGGCGGGTCCGATCTGCGGCGCGACGGCGAAATCAGGGGTTATGTGTCGTAGATTCATGGTTCTGCCTTCAGGTTGATCCGGCCAGCGCATCGGTTTGTCTGCGCACCGGCGGCGTGACGGGTTTGCCTGCCGTCATCGCCGAAAGAAAGATGAGACCGTTCCGTCCGCCCTGGCCGGCCGATGGCACCGGGCGGCCCGCCGCCGGCCAGGCCCCGGGCCCGGTCTTGTTGCATGGTTTTCCCGCCTCTACAGCTTGTTGACCGGCACCTTGAGGTAGACCGTCCCGTTATCCTCGGGTTCGGGCATCCGGCCGGCCCGCATGTTGACCTGCAACGAGGGTACGATCAGCCGGGGCATGGCAAGGGTCGCATCGCGGGCTTCGCGCATTTCCACGAATTTTTCCGCGGGCGCGTCCGCGCCGACATGGATGTTTCGGGCTTTCTGCTCGGCCACGGTGGTTTCCCAGGCAAATTCCTCGCGGCCCGGGGCCTTGTAGTCATGGCCCACGAAGATGCGGGTCGCGTCCGGCAGGGTCAGGATCTTTTGGATCGAGTTGTACAGGTCATTGGCCGAGCCGCCGGGGAAATCGCAGCGCGCGGTGCCGAAATCGGGCATGAACAGGGTATCGCCGACAAAGGCGGCGTCGCCGATCACATAGGTCAGGCAGGCGGGCGTGTGGCCGGGCGTATGCAGCACGTCGCCGCGCAGCTGGCCGATGTGAAAGCTGTCGCCGTCGCTGAACAGCCCGTCGAACTGCGATCCGTCGCGCTGAAATTCGGTGCCTTCGTTGAACACCTTGCCGAAGGTGTCCTGCACGACGGTGATGTCCTGGCCGATGCCGATCCTGCCGCCGGTCTGCTGCTGGATATAGGGCGCGGCGGACAGGTGGTCGGCGTGCACATGGCTTTCCAGGATCCAGACCACGTCCAGCTCATGGGCGCGCACATGGGCGATGATGGCGTCGGCCGAGGCGGTGTCGGTGTTCCCCGAGGCATAGTCGAAATCCAGCACGGAATCGACGATGGCGCAGCTGCGCCCCTGTGGATCCCTGACGACATATGATACGGTGTTGGTGGCTTCGTCGAAGAAGGCGGTGACATCGGGCGACATGGTGGACCTCCGGGTGCCGGGTTGGTTGATGGAGTACATATTGTGAATCTTGAATATGTTTCAAGGGCGGGTTCGATTGACTTGTATCAAGGTGAGTGTAGCGCCAAATGGTCAGGGTGGGAAAGCGCCAGCAAGGAGACGCCGATGACCAGCATAGACGAGCGCCGCAAGGTACTGACCGACCGCATGGCGGAGCTTGAAACCCGGCTGCAGGAGATCGAGGACGAGCTTGACGCCCACCAGTCCAAGGATTGGGAGGAACTGGCGGTGGAGCGCGAAGAGGACGAGGTGCTGGAGCGGATGGGAACCACCGGGCAGGCCGAGATCCGGATGATCCGGGCGGCGTTGCAGCGGATGGACGACGGCGAATACGGGGTCTGCGCGAAATGCGGCGAGGATATCCGGCCGGAGCGGCTGGATATATTGCCCTATACGCCGCTATGCGCGACCTGTGCCGGGGCAAAGCCGGTCGGTTGAGGGGCCAGTGGGCGCGAACAGGGCGCAGATCTGAAAAGCGGGCAAGGGCGATGCGTGAACGCAGCGCCCGCCCGACAACCCAAAAGGGGGGATGACAATGGCTTTCGAAGACATCAAGGCGGCCATCGGGGCAATCCTGGACGAGATCGCGAAACGGCCCGAGGATCGGCATATCCTGCAGGAACAGTTGCGCGAAAAGATCGCCGAACTGGAAACGCTGGGCCTGCCGGTGCCCGAGGATTACCGCAAGTTCGAGGAAGAACTGTCCGATGACGATGCGGACGATCTGTTCGACAACATGCCGGTCTGAAGGCGCCTGACGGGCGCGGGGGTATGTGCCCCGCCGTCTCGGGGTGTCTTTTCCAGGCGGTTCCGGCTGCGGGCTGGTCCTTGGCCGGCGGTCCGAGAGCGGCCGAAAAGCGGGGCGGCGCGCATCTGATGCCGCGTTCAGCGCGCCCGTTTGCGGGCTACGTCAGATCGGGTGCGCTCGTCCGCGACCATTGTCTTTTTTGAACGTCAGCCCGCAGGCGCGCAGAAAGCGCCAGGCGGTATCATCGTTGACCTTGATGCTTTTCCGTCCCTGCGCCTGGGTGCGGCCGATTGCCTTGGCGCAGTTTTCCACATATTTGTCGATCGCATCGCCGAGCGGCACATCCCGGCGGAGCCGACGTTCCGGGTGTGCTTGATCATGTTGCCCATGGGGTTACAAAATGAGCTTTCAGGTTACAACATTTGTTGTAAGCCATGTCGAAAATGGGCGCGAATGACACCATATGAGACAAGATCGGCACGACTGACTGAGCGATAAATGGCTGATAAAGATAAAAAATACAGCGTTGTTGACGCAGCCCGTTTATCCGTCGCGCCGATGATGGATTGGACGGGATAATATTTAAATGCAATATGTTGAGAGGCGTCGTGTGCACTGTGTGCGCAATATGAAATCGCCTTCTGGCGCGCTCTGTCGGGCGTTTGGCGGTTAGGCCGATTTTTGTCTAGTTGGAGGGGCATTTGAACCAGTAAAACATTGCTGCCTACTTGCCTGAAAGACCGGATCGGTCAGTAGGACAGGCGTAGGGTGATGGTTTGGCTCAACAAGACACGGATGCACAAATCGGTTGAGGGTCGACTTGCCTTTTCTCCCGGACAGGCCTACCGCAATGCCTTGGGATCGACATGCGGGGCGCGGTGTACCCGATCAACGAGGAAACACTCATTAGCCCTTAGCTTTGGTGGCGCTTTCTTCCCCTACTTTGAGGCAAGCGGAATGTAATGGGGCAGCGAAGTTGCGATGAAGATTTCAAGCGCGATGCTGTCCGTCAAGTCACAGTACTTTAGTACGCAGTACGGGAGGTTTCTGAGCGGTTGGGTGTCAGAACTTATTCGTTCCATCAATGGACCAAGCTGGATACCCGCAAGAACCCTTTGAATCCTGCGCGCTAGGACGCGTTTGACAGGCAAGCCATCAGTTTTTGACCGGATCGGAGTGATCTGGGGTTGATTTTCGGCCTTTTGGACGGATTCATCCCATGGCGCTTCGGCGCTCGTGGAAGACCAGGCGGTTGAAGTTGTAGGCGAGGTTGGCAAGGGTTAATTTGGCTTCGGCGCGGGCCAGCCCGATTGTTCTGATGAACAGGCCGAGCTGCATTTTCTGATGGGCGAAGACATGTTCGACCCGGGCGCGGATTGAGGATTTCTTGAAGTTGGCGGCGCGGGTGCGTTCCGGCATCGGTTTGCCGTGCGGTTTGCGGCGGTGGATGCTGCTGATGAAGTCGTTCTTCGCCAGCCATTTCTCGTTGCTCTGTGAGCGATAGGCGGTGTCAGCCCAGACTTCCATCGACGTGTTATCGCCGGACAAAAGCTGTCTCAGCATGCGCCCGTCGGGGGCGGCGGCGGAGGTCACGGCACTTTCGCGGATAAAGCCGAACCTGCGGTCAATCGAGATGTGGGATTTGTAGCCAAAGACCGGTGTCGCGATCATCGGTAGGGGCGTGCCGTCCGGTCGGTACCGCACTTTGCCGCCGATTTTTAGTGTCCAACGCGCGTTTGTGTCCTTCTGCGCGGCCTTGTTCGGCTCATCCGGCCATATCTCGGCGGCGGTTTTCCCGGCCTTGATCGCCTCCTTCTCGGGATCGGTATTGCGCTGCTTGGGCGCCGGGATCGGGCTGGCATCCACGATTTGCCCCGACATGGGGATGTACCCTTTCTTGTGAAGTTGCCAGTCGAACGCCTTCATTACCCGCTTCAATGTGCCGGTCTTGGTGAGCCGGTTTCGAAAGTGCCGGATCGTATTCTCGTCCGGCGTCGGTGCGCCCAGATCGAAACCGAGGAAGCGCATCCAGGAGAGCCGGTCGCGGATCATGAATTCCATCCGCGCATCGCTCAGATTGTGCTGAGCTTGCAGGATCAGCGCCTTGAACATGGACACCGGGTCAAACGGCGGGCGACCGCCCTTTGACCCGTCGCCATACCCCAGACCGTCAACCAGCCAGCCCCGGAAATACTCGAAATCCACCGCCGCATCGAGAACCTCCAACGGGTCGCCGTGCTTGCTGAGCGCCTCAAGATGATCTGAAAGACCGAAAAGATTGCTGGGATTCATGACCGTACCTCCGTGCCGTCAGTGAATCACAACGCGACCAATACCGGTAGGTTTTTGCGGGTGTCCAGCTGTATGCGAAGGCCGCGTCACGGCATCTTTTGTCGATCATCAAGCAGAGGATTGACGTTTAGAACACAATTTGGCGTTAATGAGCGAAGAGCGGGCTATGAACGGACGACGTGCAGAGTTTACCGCAACTGCGATGATGCCTGCGGCGACATGTTTGATTACATCGGGCGCCTTTACGTCCTGAGGCGACGCCATTCGAACCTCGTCTGCCTAACCGGATGGCGTTCGAAGACAGCGCTATGCAAACCTAACCCGGTTTCTACGAAACTTGTGAACCGCTCCGGTAGATCAGGCGGATGTTGGGCAGCGGGTAGGTGGCGATGATTTCCTCCGCACCCTGGCCGAAGTTGCGGATCTCGGCCTGGCCGAAGTTGAGGCTGGCGGCAGGGCAAGGGTCACCCACCGTC
>Ga0316207_10003654_pt1 | contig 14067 bp, 17 predicted proteins | sample 6weekpyrite_MG_FD_204943 | JGI IMG/M metagenome (GOLD analysis project Ga0316207, IMG submission 204943) | Microbial mat bacterial communities from mineral coupon in-situ incubated in ocean water Damariscotta River, Maine, United States -... | ecosystem: Environmental > Aquatic > Marine >... | reverse complement strand
GGTATCCATTGATGCGACTCCTTGTCAGTATCGTTGGCACAGTATAATGGTAAACCGAATGATTGATAGAACGTTTTCCAGACTACGCGATTTTTATTTTAGCTGACTCAATACCATGGTATACACAATATCACCTTTATGACGTTCGATCTTGATTGGTAGGTAATTTTTCTCCGCTACGCACCAAAGATAGGTAATGCGGTTCTTTTTGCCGACGCGGGTGCGTTGCAGCTTCAGGGCTTTAAATTTCCCCGCGGGTGTTTCAATAACGTCAACGCCAAGCACTTTAAACTGGTACGTTTTTAAACGCCCGCCGTCTGCAATTTTATATTCAGGATTTTGTTCACCATGTTCAAGGTCATGCATGAGTGCTAGCATATAACTGAATTTATCCTGTGTACCATCAGGTATCTTCATGGTCCATGGTTTGTTACCAACATTATTTGTCACAGAGTGCTTAGGCCAATCGAAATTAAGTAGCGTATGGCGTGATTCATCACTGCTGTCACTGTACTCATAACTAATTGGCACAATTTTCTTGTTTTTTAATTGCCACTGACTTCGTTCAGTGATTTCACCTGATTTAAATAAACGTGCCAGCCCCGTAGTGTGCATTTTTGCTTCGTAGAGGTAACGATTATTTTCTACAGATAAACGATGAGTGCGAACGCCTATTTCGCTATCGTTGCGAGTAACGGTATAAACCGCGGTGAAAGGGGTAAAGCCATGCAACGCTAATGCCGGCGTACTGCTTGCAAGACAAAACAGGCAGGCCAGTGTTGACACCAGCCAATTGCGTTGTTGATATTTATTAGTTTGTTCGGGTCTCTGCATAGTTTAAACCTGTGGCTGGTATTTCCTTTTTATCAAGCAAGGGCTTATTGTTTTCGAGTACCAGGCGGTTTTCTGCATACCATTTAATCACCAATGGGAAGATCACATGTTCCTGTTCTAACACCCGGGCTGCAAGTGTTTTTGTATCATCAGTTGATTTTACGGGCACACTGGCCTGTAACACAACCGGCCCGCCATCTACCTCGGTGGTAACAAAATGCACACTCGCACCATGTTGTTTGACACCGGATTCGATTGCACGTTCATGTGTATTCAGCCCCGGAAAATCGGGTAGTAGAGCAGGGTGTATATTGAGTAGTCGGCCATGGTAATGCTCAACAAACTGTTGGGTAAGAATACGCATGAAACCGGCAAGTATGACCAGATCGGGTTGATAGTGATCGATTTTGCATATTAATTCTTTATCAAAAGCATCCCGACTATCAAATTGCGCATGCTCAATGACGACCGTTTCAATACCGGCTAAGCGAGCGCGTTCAAGGCCCTTAACATTGGCGCGGTTACTAATGACGGCGCGGATCTGAATTGGGCAATAACTATCGTTGCTGGCATCAATAATGGCTTGCAGATTAGAGCCACTACCCGAGATCAATATCACCACCGGCATCGGTGACTGTGAAGTTGTTGTCATGTTAATAATTAGTCAAGGATGACACGGTCGCTATCAGCATCAGCGGCGACAATTTCACCGATCTGTACAACCTGTTCACCTTGCTGGGTAATCACATCAATTGCTTTTTCAGCATCAGCGGCGGCAACACAGACTACCATGCCAATACCGCAGTTAAACGTACGCAGCATTTCAAAATTTTCTACGTTGCCATGTTCCTGTAACCAATCAAAGATCGCAGGACGCTGCCAGCTGTTGGTGTCTATCCGGGCATTGGCGTCATCAGGTAATACCCGTGGCAGGTTTTCGGGTAAACCACCACCGGTAATGTGCGCCATGGCATGTACATCCACTTGTTTGCAAAGTTCAAGCAGTGGTTTAACGTACATGCGTGTTGGGGCAAGCAGGGTTTCACCCAGTGGTTTACCGTTAAAGTCATCGCTCAGCGAGGCACCGCTGACCTCGATGATCTTGCGTACCAGTGAATAGCCATTTGAGTGCGGGCCAGATGAGGCAATACCGAGGATGACATCACCGGTTGCTACCTTGCTGCCATCGATAATGTGATCTCGCTCCACCACACCCACACAAAATCCGGCTAAATCATAATCACCCTCACTGTACATACCAGGCATTTCGGCGGTTTCGCCCCCGGTAAGCGCACAACCAGCCTGTTCACAGCCGATGCCTATCCCTTTAATCACATCACTGGCCGTATCGAGATCGAGCTTACCGGTGGCAAAGTAATCAAGGAAGAATAAGGCCTCAGCCCCTTGAACAATCAGATCGTTGGCGCACATCGCGACTAAATCGATGCCAATAGTGCTGTGTAGGTTCAGATCAATGGCAAGCTTTAATTTGGTACCCACGCCATCCGTCCCTGAGACAAGAATGGGGTGTTTATAGTGGCCTGGAATCTCAAAAAGAGCACCAAATCCTCCTAAACCGCTGACAACGCCATCTCGTTTGGTTGCTGCTGCAATAGGCTTAATCCGGTCGATTAGCTGATTGCCCGCGTCGATATCGACACCTGCATCACGATAGCTTAATGGGGTAGTAGAAGATGGGTCTTTCTTGTTCACGTTCATGGCTCCAGGGTTAAGGGGTCAGTGCTGAGGCGTATGGTATCGGGGCAACTCAGGCAGTGCAATGCATGAAATGGCTTATGCGGTATAATCATGGTTATGCACAAATCGACAGGAATTATACCTTATATATTACTGGGCTGGTGGCTTTGCGTGATTTCGGCCCAATTACAGGCGGTAGAGGTGGCCGGGCTTTACGAGGCTGAGCTTGAGGTGTCCAGTCAGGGACGAGCCGAGCGGCGGGGTGCTATCCGTGCTGCGTTGACTGAAGTGCTTATCAAGGTCACCGGCAATGGTCAGGTTGCGCTGTCGCCAGGGATTCCCGAGATTCTTAAACGCAGCGATCAATATTTACAACAATACCGCTATCGCAGTGCCAGGCTGGCGGTTGATCCCCTAACCGGTCATGCGCAGAATCAGCAGTATCTCTGGGTACGCTTTGATCAGGTGTCGCTAGAGTCAGCATTGCGTAAAATAGGCTTGTCTATTTGGGGGCACAGTCGACCCGAGACCCTGGCGTGGCTGGTCGTTGAACAGGGCAGTGAGCGACGACTATTGGGCAGTAGTGATGACTCTGATTTTACCGACATGGTCATTGGACAGTCGCAGCGTCGTGGCATACCACTGGTGTTACCGCTTTATGATCTTGAGGATCAACAGCGTGTCCGGATCACCGATGTGTTGGGCGGTTTCCACGAATCCATTTTGTCTGCCTCCGAACGCTATGCTGCCGATGCCGTATTGGTTGGAAGATTACGTGATATTGGTAATGATCGTTGGGAGGGACGTTGGACACTTCATTTGGCAGGTCAGGAATTACACTGGTCGCAGCAAGGCGACTTCAGGGCCGCCTTGAGTTTCGGTGTTGATGGTGTCGCATCGAGTTTGGCGAGTCGTTTTATACGCGCGCCGACCAATAATCCTGGTGAGTTGACTGTATTGGTTACTGACGTATTAAGTCTTGACGATTATGCGCGCAGTGATCGATTTCTCTCTGGTCTGGATAATGTGATTCGGGTGCAGCCGGGTCAGATAAAAGACGACCAGATATTATTTAATATTAAGCTACGTGGTGACGAGCAAAGCTTGCTTCAGTCAGTACGCCTTAGTAGCAAGAATATTTTGGCGCTGGTTAAACAGGAAACGCCAGCGGTTCTTCAGCAGCCAGTTTCTGTCAATACGCCTGTTTCACCTGATATCATATTTAGGCTACTGCGATGAACCTTCGACTATTGCCAAACATAATTACAATACTGCGTATTGTGTTGGTTGCGCCGATCGTTTGGCTATTGATTGAACAACACTATACCTGGGCGCTTATCCTGTTTGCGGTTGCAGGTGTCAGCGATGCACTGGATGGTTTTTTGGCGCGACATTTCCATTGGCAAAGTTGGTGGGGGTCAGTATTAGACCCATTGGCAGATAAATTATTACAGGTATCATGTTATATCACCCTGGCATGGACAGGACATATTCCGGTTTGGCTGGTCACTGCGATTGTATTGCGTGATCTGGTGATCGTCAGCGGGGCTTTAATATACCACCGCAAAGTGACTGCCTTTGAAGCAGAACCAAGTATTATCAGCAAGTTTAATACCTTTGTGCAGATTATAGTGATATTGATGGTAGTGATGCATATTGGTTTGTACGCATTACCTGAGAACGTATTAACCGCTATGTTCTGGTTGGTGTTGTTCACAACCGTGTATAGTGGTGTTGACTATGTTTATCGTTGGACACATCGCGCAGTGAAACACCGTGCTGATTGAGCAGCAAGGAAATAATAACAAGGATAATAATGATGACTGATACGCGTTCCTGGCTGTTTCTCTCCGTGTTTCTAGTGACGGGTGTTTTGTTGTACTTATTAGCACCCGTGTTAACGCCATTTCTTATTGCTGCCTTGCTTGCTTATATTAGTGATCCGTTGGTTGATCGTTTAGAAACCTACAAATTGTCGCGTACCTGGGCTGTGGTGGTTGTGTTTACCTGCTTGTCATTGCTGGCACTTATTTTGTTACTTATTCTTGTGCCATTAATATCGGAACAAGTGGGAAATTTTATCGCTAACCTGCCTGCCTATGTTGACTGGTTGCAAAATAATGCAATGCCATGGCTGCAGCAACGCTTTAATTTGGCAGAGACGCCCGATATAGGTAATTTAAAACAAGTTGTACAGGAAAATTGGCAACAAGCTGGCAGCATAGTAAAGCACGTTATTACATCAGTGACCGACTCGGGTTCAACCCTGGTCGCCGTTGCAATCAATATGGTGCTAATTCCATTGCTCACATTTTATTTGTTGCGCGACTGGGACAAATTAATAAAGCAAATTCATGACTTATTACCGGCGAAGTTAGAACCGCTTATTTCAACATTAAGCCGTGATGCAGATGAAGTGCTGGGTGCCTTCATGCGGGGGCAACTGTTAGTGATGTTGAGTTTAGGCCTGTTATATTCCATTGGCCTATGGATGATGGGCCTGAAATATGCGGTATTGATCGGAATGGTCGCGGGCCTGCTTAGTTTCGTACCCTATTTGGGGGTCATTATCGGTGTGAGTTTGGCGGCTGTCGCAGGGTTTTTCCAGTTTGACAGCATCACAGAACTTTGGCCATTGGCGGTCGTATTCGGTATTGGTCAGGTACTTGAAAGTTTCCTGTTAACCCCCTTGCTTGTCGGTGACCGTATCGGTCTTCACCCTGTCGCGGTGATTTTTGCGATAGCCGCGTTCGGGCAGCTGTTTGGTTTCTTTGGTGTCTTGTTGGCATTGCCGGCGGCAGCTGTCGTGATGGTCGTTATTCGCTATATGCATAAAGAATATCGAAATAGTGACTTATACGGCAGGCAGGATAACAGCAATGCCGATTGCGGTGACGGCTGTTAATTATTAAATTTTCATTATGTCAGTTCAACTCCCCTTACATATTGGTTTGCGCGATAACGCCACCTTTGCAAATTTTTACCCACAAGCCAATCATCAGCTAATCTCTGAATTACGTTGCTGTGCAAGTAATCAAGGCGAGCATTTTATATTCTTTCATGGCATAAGTGGCGCGGGTAAAAGCCATTGCCTGCAAGCGGTGTGTCATGCCGCGACAGAACAACAACTGCAAGCGGCGTACTTACCCATGCGCGAAATTAAAACCATGCCGGTGGCTGCACTCGAAGGCATGGAACAGCTCGATATTGTCTGTATTGATGACATTGACGTTATCGCTGGCGATCGTGACTGGGAAACAGCAATATTTAATTTATATAACCGAATACGTGATAACAGTGGTTACTTGCTAGTGTCCGCTAGCAGTAGGGTTGAAGAACTTGGATTAACCCTGAAAGATCTCCAGTCGCGGCTTGTCTGGGGGCTGGTGTTTCGGATTGAATCGCTTGATGATGCCGCGTTGGCAAAGGCGTTACAAAATAGAGCAAAGGCGCGCGGCATGGAGTTGTCTGGTGATGTTGCGGCGTATATTTTAAAACGCAGCTCGCGTGATACCAATGTATTATTTAAGCTATTAGAAAAACTGGATCGTGAATCACTGGCTGCACAAAGAAAATTGACCATTCCTTTTGTGAAAAATTTTTTATGATTCTTTTGATTTCATTTCACGTGCCTTAACGCGCACATACATCATTGAGCCAATAAACATCATAATACTAAACAAGATCTGTGCGAGCGCATAAAGGCGTTCGTCTACATTGGCTGCGGCCACCATAACACCAATTGTAAAATAAAAAAGCGCCATGAAATGCAACCATGCATGGGTATAAAGCTTTCCATGCAAGAGCCCCCGTAATGGAATTAACAGGGGACCAACATAAAATAATAAGACCAGGCTAATGGGGAAAATAGTGGGTGGTGCAAGGTAGACAGTCCACACCAGCAATAAAATAAAAAGCCCAAAGTAACCGAGCAAGGCAAGGCTATAAAAAAAACGGCTGTTCATGATGCTATTTATTTCTCGAGTGCACTGGCGATACGCGCGATGCGTTGACCAATGAGCTGGCAATGACTAATTTCATCATCCGATAACGGTAACTTGTTATCACTGCCTGCCAGGTGACTTGGGCCATAGGGCGTGCCACCTGTTTTTGTGTTCATTAAATCGGTGTTCGGGTAAGGCAAGCCCAGCATGACCATGCCGTGGTGCATCAGTGGCAACATCATTGACAGCAAGGTGCTCTCCTGGCCGCCGTGTAAACTGGAGGTTGATGTGAAAACAGCAGCCGGCTTATCAACCAGTGCCCCTTCCAGCCAAAGCGGGCTGCTTGAGTCGAGAAAATATTTCATTGCGCTGGCCATATTGCCAAAACGCGTTGGGCTACCAAGAACCAAACCCGAGCAATGTCGCAAATCATCCAGTGTCACATAAGGATCGCCTGACTCAGGAATGGAATCTTCTACCGCTTCACAGACACTGGAGACGGCAGGTACGGTGCGCAAGCAGGCTTCCATTCCACTGACTTCTTCAACACCACGCGCAATACGACGCGCCATATCCGCTGTCGCACCGTGGCGACTGTAATATAAAATTAATATTGAGCTCATAATATATAAACGCTTCAGATAATTGTTTTAACGTTAACAGGTGGGCGACCAATAACCGCTTTGCCATGACTCACCACGATTGGACGTTCAATTAATATCGGGAAGCGAATCATGGCATCGATTAAGGCATCGGTACTCAGTGATTCGTCATCAAGCTGGTTGTCCTTGTATTCGCTTTCATGGGTGCGCATCAACTCTCGTGGTGACATGTCCAGCATAGCCAGAATCTCAATTAATTCCTCATGGCTGGGTGGAGAATTAAGGTATTCGACAATATCCGGAGTAATACTGGCTTCCTCGAGTAATTCCATGGTCAGCCGACATTTGCTGCAGTTCGGATTATGGTAGATTTTGACTGACATAGTGAAACCCGTATTCGTGAAAAGGGCTATAGTGTACCCGCTGCTTGTCTGGCAGCCTATAGGCCGGGGGAGAAAATGGCCGTTTTGGGGTGAATAGTGCACAAAAGCGGCTCAACGAAAAAAGTCTCATGTTTCGAGACCTTGGACACGTTTCCTGCTTGACAGGTTCACATAACGGATGCTAGTTTTTAACTATAAATAATGACATATCTGTGGGCTTCGGCTTATAGTACTAGAATAATGAATTTAGCCGTAAATAACGGCATTTGGAGCGTCAAAACAATGAAAACCACCCAGTTTCTAAAGAATATCGCGATGATGGCAGTTGTCCTTGGTCTAGGTGCCGGTTGTGCCAGCACACAGCAGGAACAGTCTGAACCTAAAGCTCCAGAGGCTAAAGGCCCTAGTGCATGTGAAAAAGAGCTTGCACGTGCTGAAGCGGCTCGCAAAAAAGCAGCCAGTGTTGGCGGCGAATGGCGTGATACCAAAAAGATCATGAAAAAGGCCAAGAAAGCCGGTGGTGACAAGTGTGTGAAGTTAGCCGCTAAAGCGCGTCGCCAGGGTGAAATTGGTTATGCGCAGGCACTGGCAGAACGGGCTGGTTCAGGAACAAGTAGTTCATCTGTTTACACCGTAGCGAAAGGCGACAGCCTTTGGTCAATCTCTGGTGACAGCAGCGTTTACGGTGACCCATACCAGTGGCCACTGATTTACAAAGCAAACCGTGGCCAAATCAACGATGCTGACCTGATTTACCCAGGCCAGGCGCTCGACATTGATCGTGGTGCATCATCTGCTGATATCGATGCCGCCATTAACCATGCCAAGACACGTGGTGCCTGGGCAATTGGTGTTGTTGAAGATTCTGACAAGGCATACCTTGCGCGTTAATCTTTACCTTTAAGGTTTTGTGAAAAAGCCCCGCAGTGCGGGGCTTTTTTATTGCGTATTGATGATCTTATTTTAAGCACTGGCATCGCTGTCAGTCATTATCCGTTGCCTCAGCAAGCGGCTTACAGCGCGCTTGAAATTCGGCACTGTCTAATCACTGACATCGTTTTATTCTACAATCCCATCTCGTGCTGCTTTCAAGACAATCGCATCGAAGGCATCAATGTCCATGAGCCCTTGTTCAGCAACAATGTCACGAACCGGGCGGCCACTTTTTTCTGATAGCTTGGCAATATCAGCGGCTTTACTGTAACCAATATGGGTATTGAGCAGGGTGGCAAGGCCAACACTGCTGTGAAGAAATTCGGCGCACCGTTCACGGTTGATAATCAGTCCGTCAAGGTTACGTTCACTGGCCGCATTCATGGCATTGGGTAGCCACTCCATGGCATCGAATAATGCCGAGCCAAGCGCGGGCATCATCACATTCAGTTCGAGTTGGCCAGCCTGGGTCATCATGGCGATGGCATGGTCCTGGCCAAGGATCTGGTAGCACACCTGGTTAAGCATTTCGAACATCACCGGGTTCACTTTGCCCGGCATGATACTGGAACCCGGTTGCACGGCGGGCAGGGTGATTTCGCCGATACCGGTGCGTGGACCTGATGCCAGTAGGCGCATGTCATTGCTAATGCGGGTTAACTCAAGCGCTAAACTACGAATTGCGCTGGACAGTGACTGCACATCGTTCATTGACTGCATTTGCGCGGCAAGATCATCAGCAGGGCGTATCGCATCACCGGTCAGTGTCGCCAGCTCCCTGGCAACGTTTACGATGTAATCGGGGGCGGTATTCAAACCGGTTCCGGCGGCCGAACCACCCAGACCAATTTCGCAGAGGGGATCGCGACAACCTTCAATTTGCCGGGCAACACGACGCAAGGTCCAGGCATAGGCGGTAAATTCACGCCCCAGGGTGGTGGGCACGGCATCTTGCAGATGGGTGCGGGCACTTTTGACGGTATCGGCCTCTTGTTCACCGAGTTGGCTAAAGGCATCGGCCATTTTATTAATGGCGGCTAATAGTTTAGGGAGCTTCGCAAGCGCGGTGAGGCGAATCGCAGTCGGGATAGTATCGTTGGTACTTTGCCCCATGTTTACGTGATCATTGGGATTAACCTTGTCATAGCTGCCCTTGTCGCCACCGAGCGCTACATTAGCCAGGTTGGCAATTACCTCATTAGAATTCATGTTATGACTGGTGCCTGCACCCGCCTGAAAACGGTCAACCACAAATTGTTCTGTGTGATCACCGGCAAGAATTTGATCACAGGCGCTGATAATGGCATCGCGCTGCGGTTCGCTTAGCCAGCCTGGCTGACAGTTTGCCGCTGCTGCGGCACGTTTAATACGTACATGGGCATGGACAAAATCGATATCGGGTGCGCGGCCACTAATTGGAAAATTAATAATAGCGCGGGCAGTCTGGATTCCGTACCAGGCATCGCTGGGTACCGGTAATTCGCCGAGGCTGTCTTTTTCGGTGCGTGTGTCGTTCGGATTGGGCATATTGGGTCTCGTAAGCATCTGTTTCTGTACTATAATGCGAGCAATTATCGCATATCTACGAGGTTAACTCAGCTTTGACGTTAATTAGGTGAACAGACGTTCTTTTTTTGTGTCAAAGCAGGTAGTCATAAGGTTTAGGGAGATTTATATGTTGTTAAGGCAGTTTATGGTATTGGGTTTGATGGTGTTGCTGGGCGCAAATGTCGCGACCGCAGGACAGGATGATGTGGTCGATTTCACGATTAAGGATATTCAGGGTAAATCCCATAAATTATCAGACTACCGCGGCAAATGGGTGGTGGTGAACTACTGGGCGACCTGGTGCCCACCTTGTCTGGAAGAAATTCCGGATTTATCCGATTTCCATGATAAGTACAAAGATAACAAGGCGGTAGTGCTGGGCATCAATACCGAATCATTATCAGCGAAACGCCTAACGGATTTTTCAGATTCTTACCTGATCAGCTACCCGGTATTGATGGGTAGCAATGAGCCTTCGGCGAATTACATGCTTGGCCCGGTTCCCGCATTGCCAACAACCTACATGGTGTCGCCAGGTGGTCGCGTGATGGCGCGCAATGTTGGGCCACTGACGGGTGAGATGATTGAATCATTCATGAAAACGGCCTGTAAAGATAAACCGGTAGCTGCGTGTTAAGCCGTATTATAACTGTGTATTAGCACAGTGTAGATTCGGAACAATAGGGCTAAGCTAAAAAGCAGGAATTAGACAAAGAGTACCAGTAGCATGAAGGCATTGTATAAAGTTGTTATCGTGATGGTATTGAGCATCACTGGCGTGCAGGCAGACACACCGCGTGATCCCTACGAATTCTTTTTTCAACACTCGCTTGGTGATTATGCTGAAGAGTTGGCAATCGCAAAGGAAGAAGGTAAAAAAGGTGTTATGCTGTTTTTTGAATTGGATGAATGTCCATTCTGTCATTACATGAAAAACACCGTGTTGAACCAGCCAGAAGTACAAAAGTATTTCAATAAGCACTTTACGTCGTTTGCCATCGATATTGAGGGTGACATTGAAATGACGGATTTTTCAGGCAAGACGATGCGAATGAAAGATTTTGCCTTTAAACTAAATCGCGTTAGAGCAACGCCGGTGATTGCCTTCTATGATTTTGAAGGAAAACGGATTGTACGGTTTATTGGTAAAACATCGGGTGTTGAAGAATTTATGCAGTTAGGAAAATTTGTCGTTGAGGGAAAATATAAAACCATGCGCTTCACCAAATATAAGCGTGAATTGCGAAAAAACAAATAATAGCTAAGGCTACCAAGATTGAAAGACCTTAAGTTGTCCATGTCGCGATACATAATCGCTGGTATATTGAGTCTATTGGCTTGCAGTGCATTCGCTAAAGAAGCTATTCCAACCACTATTTCGCTTCAGTATGCCTTGCAGCGTGCCGAGAGTAACCACCCCGACATAGAGCAGGCCCAGGCGGCAATAGAACTTGCCGAGTCTGAAGGCCTTGAAGCGCAATCACTGACGGGCACCAATGTGGAAATTCGTTCACGGCTTCGCTATGTTGAGCCGAATAATACTATTCGGGATCAAACCCACAACGATAGCCGTATCGGTTTGTTTGTTAGCAAGAACCTGTATGATTTTGGGCATAGTGATGCAGCGAGTCGTGCAGCAACCGCGGCGATAAAGAGTGAGCGCATCCACCTGGCAAGTACGCGTAATCAACGTCGTTTGGAGATTATGCGACGTTATTTCGATGTTCTCCTGGCCGATCTTGAATACCTGCGTGACAACGAGGACATGGCGACCGCGTTCATCAGTGTGGATAAAGCACGTGACAGGCGTGATGTTGGTCAGTTATCCGATGTGGAGGTGCTGGAACTTGAAAGTGCCTATCAGCAGGTTCGGCTAAAACGCTATCGCAGTGATAGCCACCAGCGTAGTATGCGCGCCTTACTTGCCATTGCAATGAATCAGGCAGGGCATTTACCCGCCGTATTAGTAGAACCAAAATTGTTATCACTATCACGAAAATTACCCGAGCTTGAAGAAACCCAGGCATTGGCGAAAACAGATAACTTCACACTGCGTGCAGCACAGGTAAGGCTTGATGCGGCGCAGGCACGGCTTGCCTCAGCAAGAGCAAGTGATAACCCTGTATTAAGCGGTGAGTTTGAAGTCAGTGAAAACAGTCGTGCAACCGGCTCACGCGATGATGCGCGCATCGGTTTGCAATTAAATATTCCACTGTCTACAGGCGGCAAGACCAGGGCACGCGTTGCCCGACAACAGGCCGTGATACGCAGTGAGCGAGCAAATTTAGCGAAACAAAAAGCGCTTGTTGAGCAATCGGTATTAGAGGTTTGGCTGGAATTAAATAACCTCGCCGCGCAGCGGCAACAGGCAAATGCACAACTGGAGTACAGTGAGCTTTATCTGGATCAGCGCAGAGCCTTGTATGAGTTGGAAACAAGAACAAACCTGGGTGATGCGATGGTACGCATATCGGAAGCGCAGCGTTTTCTAAAAGAAACCGAGTTTGATATTGCCTATCACTGGGCGCAACTTGATGCGCTGACAGGAAAAACTGTTTACGCCGGCGCGGTAGAAGGGGAGAAGTAATCATGAAACGACTGATTGTATTAAGCATGATGTTCAGTGTATTCATCACAGGAACCGTATTGGCCGCTGATATTGAGGCAAAAATTGCGTGGTCGCAACGTGTTGATATGAGCACAACAGTTTCCGGTCTCGTGCATGAGGTATTGGTTAACGCAGGAGACAGCGTTGAAAAAGGCGATGTATTACTCCGTTTGCAGCAAGATAGATTCAACGCTGAACTTGCAAGTGCGACCGCAGCTAAAAAAGATGCGCAGTACAAACTAAAAGAAGCCGAGCGTGAATGGAATCGTGCCCAGGAACTTTATGAGCGTACGGTATTGTCAGACAGTGATCTGCAATTGGCTGAAAACCTGTTCGTTGCGGCACAAGCGGCTTCTGCACACGCAGTCGCACAACATGTTAATGCCCAGCGTGATGTCATTGAAAGTGTTATACGCGCACCGTTTGCAGCGGTTGTGTTAGAGCGCCATGCGCAGCCCGGCCAAACAGTGGTTACCCGTATGCACAGCGTGCCACTTATCTCGATTGCAGCAAGGCAGAGCTATCATGCACAAGGTGTTGTATCGGTATCAACAGCAAATAAATTGGCAAATGGTCAGGCGGTTTCAGTTACCGTGAATGGTACGCGGTTTAATGGCACGCTGGCATCAATTGCTTACGAGCCAGGCAAAGGCAGTGAAACCTATCCGCTGCTAGTGCGTTTTACAACAGGTGGGCATTTATTAAGAGCGGGCCAGGCCGCGACGATTCATCTTCCCTGATGCCGTGTATCCATTGTCTTGTTTCAGGCAGGGTGCAAGGTGTGTTTTATCGCGCTGCAGCACAACAACAAGCCATGCGGCTTAAACTAAGCGGCTGGGTTAAGAATCGCAATGACGGCAAGGTTGAACTCATCGCCTGTGGCGATGTGAGCGCGTTGCAGGAATTTGAAACATGGTGTTGGCAAGGGCCGTCTCATGCCATTGTGAGTCAGGTTAGTTGTGAAAAGCATGAATGTGACGCAGATGAATTTACGAATGGATTTACTGTTTCAGTCTAGACATTTATTCTACCGCTGAATAAAAATTACCGTCTAAACCACTTGCTACTCAGTGCGTTTAACACCTTATTGGAATAACGTTTACTGCCCAGGCTGCCGTTGTAGCGCGCGAGGCCACGAATAAGGTCACCTTTCTCTTTATCCAGGTAGTGTCGCAAAATGGTACAACCAAACCGAAGGTTGGTATCGGGCGTAAATAAATCGTCATCCGGTTTGCCAATTTCCTTTAACCAAAACGGCATGATCTGCATCAGGCCACGCGCACCCACACGCGAAATGGCCCAGCGGTCAAAATTACTTTCAACCTGAATAACCGACAAGACTAACTCAGGGGCGAGCTTGGCGCGGTTGGCTTCGTAATGAACTTGTTTTAGCAGGCGCAGTCGTTTGGCGTGATCCGGCAGGCGTTTTTCCAGACGGCTCGACATATCCAGCAACCAGACTTCGGCGTCAAAGCGATCTTCAAAACTATCGGCACTGTTAATGGCATCACTGAGCA
>Ga0316207_10003653_pt1 | contig 14068 bp, 12 predicted proteins | sample 6weekpyrite_MG_FD_204943 | JGI IMG/M metagenome (GOLD analysis project Ga0316207, IMG submission 204943) | Microbial mat bacterial communities from mineral coupon in-situ incubated in ocean water Damariscotta River, Maine, United States -... | ecosystem: Environmental > Aquatic > Marine >... | reverse complement strand
CATTCTACTGAATCGACTTTACTGGTGACGTCGGTAGATGGCGAGACTGGTTCGAATGATGTTGATAAAGTTTTTGCAGAAAATACCAGCGAAGCGAATCATCGACCATCTAATTTAAAAGAAACGACTGTAGACTATAACAATGTTTTATCGTGTAATAATAAACAAACCAGCGTAAAAACAGAACCTGATCAGTCAGCCAGAAAAACAACGCTGTTTGGTAATGTCGTTGGATTTTGTTTACCTCACTATTTAGTGACTCATTGTCCAGAAGGAATGATGCTTTTACACTTGTTAAGAGTGGAACAGTTTATTGCGAAACAACAATGGCAAAAGCAGTTTAAGAAAAACTTGCTTGATAGTAAGCCATTTGTTTTCCCAGGGAGCATTGCGCTAGATGCAGATTTAGTTAAAGCCTTTGAATCCAGTCATGATTTAATTTTGTCCATTGGCTTTGATGTCAGCCTGCAAAACAAAAACACGCTTTTATTGCGGGCTGCACCAGCCGTTCTAAAACATTGTCAGCATGAGTTGCTGGTCAGGCAAATGCTAATAACACTTAAAACGGAACAGGCATTACCGGCTGTTTCTTTAATCGAATTTTTATGCCGTTTTATTGAACTGGATAAAGCGTTGAGTGTGAAAACACAGGCGAGTTGGCAGCAGTATCTTGGTGAAATTGAAAATATTTTTAAAGAGCTGGCACAAGTAGCACCGTATAAAAATAACTTCTGGCGTATTTTAACCCATGCCGAGTTAAACAGGTTTTTTAATTCAAAAGAAGCAAATAACCTGCAATTCGAACATTAACGTACAATGTAATTTATAAATGAATCAAGCAAGCCTACCACCTGCCATTTGTTTAATGGGCCCAACCGCTTCGGGTAAAACTGATATAGCTGTTCACCTGGTAGAGCATTTACCGGTTGAGATTATCAGTGTTGATTCGGTATTAATTTATAAAGATATGGATATTGGTTCGGCTAAACCGGATGCACAAACTCTGGCAGTTGCACCACATCGGTTGATTGATTTTCTTGACCCAGGTTTGCCATATTCGGTTGCAGAGTTTCGACGTGATGCGCTTAATGCAATGCAGGAGATTACTGCACAGGGAAAAATTCCATTACTCGTTGGTGGCACCATGCTTTATTTTCGTGCCTTGCTGGAGGGGCTTTCAAATTTACCGGCGGCGAATGATGAAGTTCGTATCCAACTTGAAAACCAGGCCCGGGCGTTAGGTTGGCAAGCCATGCATGACAGGCTGAAAAAAGTTGACCCTGATGCTGCCGCCAGAATTCATCCCAATGATCCGCAACGCATTCAACGTGCATTGGAAGTGTATGAAATTACGGGTCAACCCCTTTCACAGTTACAGCAAAAACATAGGTCAGAATATAGTTTGCCTTATACGGTTAGTAAAATAATTGTGAACCCAAGGGATCGTGCCGTGTTGCATCATCGTATTGAGCAGCGTTTTTATAAAATGTTGGAACTCGGTCTTATTGATGAGGTCAAAGCTCTGTACGAACGAGGTGACCTGAATAGTGATATGCCTTCGATTCGGGCGGTTGGGTATCGCCAGGTATGGGAATATCTGGATAAACAGCGTGACTACCAGAGTATGATTGACCGTGGCATTGTTGTTACCCGGCAATTGGCAAAGCGTCAGCTTACCTGGTTACGAAATGAGAAAGATGCTGTTTGGTTAGATACCCAGCAGTTACAGGGCAATAAAACAGAAATTTATGAGTTGGCCTTGAAATCTGCAAAGACAATGGCTATTTAGTAAATATAGCTAATATATCAATTTTTTTAGCTTGTGCTACTATTAATGAAGTTGCTTGGTCTGCAAGCCAGTTTTGGCATTTTGTGTTGTATCAAGATTAATATTTTTTACATTCTCTTAGCTTGCTAATCGGTTGCAAAATAAGAATAACAATAAGGAGAGTTAACGATGAGCAAAGGTCAATCCTTACAAGATCCCTTTTTAAATGCGCTTCGTAAAGATCGAATCCCTGTGTCAATATTTTTGGTAAATGGAATTAAATTACAGGGTCAAATCGAATCATTTGATAACTTTGTTGTGTTATTAAAAAACACTGTCAGTCAAATGGTTTATAAACACGCAATTTCTACAGTTGTTCCTTCGCGTAGTGTAAAATTACCAATGTCGGATGAAAATGCCGGCAATAATGGTAATGGTGCGACGAAAGGTAACGTTTAACGTACTGTTAATTTCAGTTTTTTATATCGTCCGGTATTTGTGGGGTCGGGCGAAGGAGCACCCTAGTTGTTTGAACGTCCGGGAGGTGGCGAACGCGCCATCCTCGTCCATCTGTCTTTGCAATCCGAGCTACAACGCGAAGCTTCGAGCGAATTTCATGAACTTGCCACCTCTGCCGGTGCTGAACCCCTGCTAACAATCAGCGGTTCCCGGCATGCGCCGCATCCACGCTTTTTCGTGGGTAGTGGCAAAGCAGATGAAATAAAACAGGCAGTTATCGATAACCAGGCCGACCTGGTTTTGTTTAACCACGAACTTTCCCCTGTACAGGAAAGAAACCTGGAAGCGCATTGTGAGTGCCGGGTACTGGATAGAACCGGCCTAATTCTGGATATTTTTGCTCAGCGTGCCCGTACTCATGAAGGTAAATTACAGGTTGAGCTGGCGCAGCTTAAGCACTTGTCTACCAGGCTAGTCCGAGGCTGGACGCATCTTGAACGGCAAAAAGGTGGTATAGGCTTACGGGGGCCGGGTGAAACCCAGCTGGAAACGGATAGACGTTTAATCGGTGACCGAATTCGCCAACTTAATAAAAAACTAACCAAGGTTCAAAAACAACGAGATCAGGGTCGGCGCGCTCGAAAACGTGCTGATATTCCAACCGTTTCGCTGGTGGGGTATACCAATGCCGGTAAGTCGACTCTTTTTAACCGGCTCACAGAAGCGAATGTTTACGCTGCTGACCAGCTTTTCGCAACGCTGGATCCGACATTACGACGAGTTGCGTTACCCAATACCCAGGTTATTGTTCTGGCTGATACGGTCGGTTTTATCCGCCACTTGCCGCATGATTTAGTGGCTGCATTCCGGTCGACCTTACAGGAAACCAATGATGCCGACCTGCTTTTGCACGTGGTGGACATTACCGCTGAGGAACGCGACGATACCATCGACCAGGTTAACCAGGTGTTGGAAGAAATTGGCGCCAGTGAGGTGCCACAATTAATAGTCTTTAATAAGCTCGATCGCCTGGGCAATATTGAGCCCCGCATCGATAGGCGTGAAGATGAGGAAGGCAAAGCCTATCCTTATCGAGTCTGGTGTTCTGCTAAAACGGGTGATGGAGTCGAAGGCTTAATGGACGCTATTCAGGCTCGATTGCAACCCAACTCGGCACAGCTCGAATTGCTTATTCCTTATAATGATGGTCGTTTAAATGCCTTGTTGCATCAGCATGGCCGGATAGTTAGTGAGCAATATGATGAACAGGGTAACTGGAAAGTCGATATCAATATGCCACTAGCTGACTGGGCGATGCTGTGTAAAAAATACCAGATTGAACAACATCTGCTGAAGTCGAATCTTGGAAACACGAAATCGGAAGGCTGGTAACCGGTACAAACAAGCAATTATTCACTGGAAAGTGCTAGTAGGGCTTAAATAGCTCAGTTTTTAAATAATATAGGTTATTTTGTTAGCAAAGCTTTGCTTGCAGCCGTTGAAGAAGCACCATAGAATCCCCACTATAAGCAATTACACAATCAATTCAAATTTTGGAGCACAATATGGCTTGGAATGAACCGGGAGGTTCTGGCAACAAAGATCCTTGGGGAAATCGTAATAATAACCAGGGACCACCAGATTTAGACGAAGTTTTTAAGAAATTTCAGGATAAAATCTCCAAATTATTTGGCGGTAAGGGCGGCGGCAGTGGCTCCTCTAAAAAGTCAGGCGCAGGTGGTTTAGGTGTTAGCTTTATTGCCATTATTGCACTTGGTATCTGGGGCTTGTCTGGATTCTATGTTGTCGATGAAGGTACCGAAGGGGTTGTCCTGCATTTAGGTAAATATGATCATAGTTCAGAGCCGGGTTTACACTGGTATCCTCGTTTTATTCAAAGTGTTTATGTAGTTAATACCGAGAATGTCCGGGAAATCATTCTGGGCAGAAAATCAACTGAAGCATTAATGTTGACTCAGGATGAAAATATCGTTGATGTTGAATTTACGGTTCAGTACAAAATTAAAGATGCACGTAATTTCTTATTTAATGTGCAAGATCCTGATTCAACCGTTATTCAAGCGACAGAAAGTGCTATGCGTGAGAATGTGGGTAAAGCCAAAATGGATTCGGTTATTAAAGATGGTCGTTTGGAAATTGCATCTAACACTGAGAAACTGATCCAGGAAATTCTTGACCGCTACAATGCAGGTATCTTAATTACCAATGTAAACATGCAAAACGCTCAACCCCCTGAGCAAGTACAACATGCTTTTGATGATGCAATTAAAGCGCGTGAAGATAAAGAACGTAAAATTAACGAAGCCCAGGCATACTCAAACGATATTTTACCGCGTGCACGTGGTAAGGGTGCGCGTATGGAACAGGAAGCTATTGCTTATCGTGATGAACTTATTGCAAAAGCAGACGGTGAAGCTAAACGTTTTACTAAATTACTGGCTGAATACAAAAAAGCACCAGCAGTTACTCGCGAGCGTTTGTATTTAGAAACAATGGAAGAAGTTTACCAAAAAACCAATAAGGTGATGGTGGATGTTAAACAGGGTAATAGCTTGATGTATTTACCGATAGATAAAATTATTAATAAGCGTAGTACGGATACAACATCGAAGAAAAATAATGTTGATGTTAACGATGGAGCGTCTTCTGCTCCTTCTTCATCCCGTTTTGATACACGTACTCGTAGTCGGGAGGTGCGCTAATGAGTCCACGAACTATAGCTGTAGCAATTGTCGTTGGTATAGGTCTTTTTATCGCTTCCGCTTCACTGTTTATTGTAAGTGAAACAGAGCTGGCAATTAAATTCCGTTTTGGTGAAATCGTTAAATCAGATTATGAGCCGGGTTGGCACGTCAAGGTACCACTGGTGAATAACGTCAGAAAATATGATCGTCGAATTTTAACACTGGATGCCAGGCCTGCTCGATACTTAACTAAAGAAAAGAAAAACGTTTTGGTAGATTTCTTTGTTAAATGGCGAATTAATGATGTTGAAAAATTTTACAAATCAATGAATGGCAGCGTTGCGACGGCGCGCACACGTATATATACCATTGTAAATGATGGTCTACGTTCAGAAATGAGTAGTCGTACTGTGAAAGAAGTCATTTCTGGTGAACGTTCAGTGTTAATGGATAAGACCAAAGACATTGGTAATAAAGGTGTGAAAAACTTTGGTATTGAAGTGGTTGATGTCCGGGTTAAACGAATGGACTATGAGCAGTCGATTAGTGAATCAATCTACCGAAGAATGGTTGCAGAACGAACCAGAGTTGCCAAAGAGTTTCGTTCAAAAGGTGCTGAGGCAGCAGAAAGAATTAAAGCGGATGCTGATCGACAGCGTACTGTACTGTTAGCTGAATCATACCGAACTGCACAGAAAACACGCGGTGACGGTGATGCACAAGCTGCAGCTACCTATGCGGAAGCCTATAATCAAGATCCAAATTTTTATTCTTTTTATAGAAGTCTGGATGCTTATCGTACGTCATTTACAAGTGATAGTGATTTGCTCGTTATTCAACCTGATTCCGAGTTCTTTAAGTACTTTAAAAAGGTAAAGTAACTAACTTCTAATATCATCAATACTAGTAGGGGGCTGAAATAAATTTTTCAGTCCCTTATCGAATAAATTAGTTTTTATCGGGATTTATTATGTGGCAAGATTTTCTTGTAGCAATTTCACTTGTGCTTGTAATAGAGGGATTATTGCCAACCATTAATCCTGAAGGATATAAAAAAGCACTTGCGATGTTCCTGCAAATGGATAATAAACATGTAAGAACATGGGGTTTATTCAGTATGATATTGGGCACGGTGCTTTTATATGTTTTTAAGAATTAAAATCTAAAATTAAGTAAATTAACATGACATTAAATAATCGTTGGGTCTTACCAGAAGGTATCGAAGAAGTACTGCCAGCCCAGGCAATGCAACTAGAGAAACTACGTCGTAATTTAATTGATATGTTTAATACATGGGGCTATGACCTGGTGATGCCGCCATTGGTTGAATACCTGGAATCACTTTTAAGTGGGACAGGCCATGATCTGGATTTACAAACCTTTAAAATTACCGATCAGTTAACCGGACGAATGATGGGTATCCGTGCTGATATGACCCCGCAGGTCGCACGTATTGAGGCGCACCACCTTAAACAAAATATCCCTACTCGTTTATGTTACCTGGGTACGGTTTTGCATACACGCCCTGAAGGATTTTCTGCATCTCGTAGTCCATTACAAATTGGTGCTGAACTTTACGGGCATAAAGCATCGGAAAGTGATGTGGAAATCCTGACATTATTAGTGGAGACACTTAAGCTTACAGGTGTTAAGGCTTTCTATATAGATTTAGGTCATGCCGGCATCTTTAGAAATCTGGTTAAACAGGCAAAACTATCTGTCGAGCAGGAAAATATTTTATTTGACGTTTTACAGCGTAAAGCCAAGCCTGAGCTTGCCGAGTTAGTGAACGAATGGGCAATTGATAAAATTGTTGCGAACATGTTGTTAAGTTTACCTGACTTAAATGGTGGTGAAGAGATTTTTGAACGTGCGTATGATATTTTTTCTGCCGCTGATAGCAGTGTGATAGATGCTATTCGTAATTTACAAGATATTGCTGAAAAATTTAAATTGCAAATACCCGAAATTAATCTGCACTATGATTTATCCGAGTTGCGTGGTTATAACTACCATACCGGAGTTATTTTTGCGGCTTACTCGCCCGGTCAAGGGGAAGCGATAGCACAGGGTGGTCGTTACGATGATATCGGTAAAGACTTTGGGCTTGCACGTCCTGCGACCGGTTTTAGTGCCGATCTTAAATCATTAGTTTCATTAAGTGGCTTGAATAGCCATACAATAAAAGGTATTTTTGCACCTGTTTCAAATGAGCCGGGATTACTTGAACCTTCCGGTCAGGAATTTATTGCCAGTCTTCGTCAGCAGGGTGAACGTGTGGTGCTGGAATTACCTGAACAAAATGGCAATGCCAGGGCAATGCAGTGTAACCGGATCATTGTAAAAACGGCTGGCAATTGGGCAGTTAAAGAAATTTAAAAATTAATAACCAGGTTGGAATGAGTCATGGGTAAGAACGTTGTAGTTGTTGGTACACAGTGGGGGGATGAAGGTAAAGGTAAAGTTGTAGACCTTTTAACTGAGACAGCTGATGCGGTGGTACGTTTTCAGGGTGGACATAACGCCGGACATACTCTTGTTATTGATGGTAAGAAAACCGTGTTGCATTTAATTCCATCCGGAATATTACGCGAAAACGTAAAGTGTATGATCGGTAATGGTGTGGTTCTGGCACCCGATGCATTAATTAAAGAGCTGGACATGCTGGAAGAAAGCGGCGTGAATACCGATGGTCGCTTATTTATTAGTGAAGCCTGTACTTTAATTTTACCCTATCATATTGCACTGGATCAGGCGCGTGAACTTGCTCGTGGTAAAAAAGCAATTGGAACAACAGGGCGAGGTATTGGCCCGGCTTATGAAGATAAAATCTCACGTCGTGGCTTAAAAGTTGGTGATATGTTACATCGTGAACGCTTTGCAGCAAGGCTTGGTGAAGTGCTTGATTATCATAACTTTGCATTAAAGAATTATTATAAAACTGACACGGTCGACTTTCAGCAAGTATTGGATTTTGGTTTAGACGTTGCCGAACGTATTCGCCCAATGGTCACGGATGTCACTGGTGAGTTACATAAGATGCGTGCTGCTGGTAAAAATATAATGTTTGAGGGGGCTCAGGGTACATTACTTGATATTGATCATGGTACTTATCCCTATGTGACTTCCTCAAACCCGACTGCAGGGGGTGCGGCTACTGGTACCGGTGTTGGTCCATGCGATATTGACTATGTACTCGGTATTACCAAGGCCTATACCACGCGTGTCGGTGCGGGTCCTTTCCCAACCGAACTTTATGATGGTGAAGATCTTAATGATCCAGTGGGTGCTTACCTTGCCAAGCAAGGCCATGAATTTGGTGCGACCACCGGTCGGGCTCGCCGTTGTGGCTGGTTGGATGCCGTTTGTTTACGTCGTTCAGCACAGATTAACTCGTTAACCGGTATCTGTTTAACCAAGATGGATGTACTTGATGGCATCGAAACATTACGTATAGCAACTGGCTATGACCATAACGGTGTTGCAGTTGATGCGCCTCCAATAGGGGCTGATGCGTACGAACAATGTGAGCCAAAATATATTGAAATGCCAGGTTGGTCAGAAAGTACGGTTGGTGCGAAAACAATTGACGATCTTCCGCAAAATGCCATTGCCTACATTAAGAAGATTGAAGAAGTGATTGGCGTACCTATTGATATTATTTCAACCGGGCCAGATCGTGCTGAAACAATTGTTCTTCGTGATCCTTATAAAATTTAAGTTAGTATTATAAATAATATTTAAGTTCTTCTATTTAAAAAGCCTGCTATAACAGGCTTTTTCTATATAAATAATTATAAAAATATGACACAGATAATGTGTATCTTATAAAAACAAAAATGTTATCAAGAATGTAATAGGTTTTTTTACCTGGACACAAACCTGATATGAAAATAAAAGTAAGTGAACTGATTGTAAAATATATCGAGCGACTTGGTATCGAAACCATTTTTGGTATGCCGGGAGCACATATATTACCTGTTTACGACAGTTTATATGATTCAAGTGTTAAAACGATACTCGCCAAACATGAGCAAGGTGCAGCCTTTATGGCCGGTGGTTGTGCGCGAGCTTCTGGTAATATTTCGGCCTGTATTACGACTGCTGGGCCTGGTGCAACTAACCTGGTAACCGGGATAGCAAATGCTTATGCAGATAAATTACCTGTTCTTGTTATTACCGGAGAAACATCAACACATATTTTTGGTAAAGGTGGATTACAGGAAAGTTCGGGTGAGGGTGGTGCAATCGACCAGTATGCTTTGTTTAAAGGTATAACCCGTTATAACAAAGTAGTCGAACGGACAGATTATCTGGTTAATGTTTTAAATCAGGCATCCAAGATTTTACTATCATCATGCTCAGGGCCGGTACTATTAAGCTTTCCTTACAATATTCAGAAAGAAGAAGTTGACGAGGAGATACTTGAACAGGTTAAAACGAGCCGACAGTTGTACTCTAAAATAGCACATCAACAATCTTCCTCCGCATTTGTTGAATTAATCAGACAGGCTAATAACCCTGTCATCATTGCAGGTTATGGATGTATTGCTTCTGGTGCAGAGCAATTAGTAGAAAAGTTAAGTAACAGTTTAAATATTCCTGTTACAACCAGCTTAAAAGGAAAAGGAGTTATTAATGAAGACTCTGACCTATCCTTAGGCAGTCTGGGTGTTACTTCTTATACTAATGCACATGATTATATCCAGAAAAATGCCGACCTGCTTATTTTTCTCGGTGCTGCATTTAACGAACGAACCAGTTATTTATGGGATAAAAATCTGTTAAACGGGAAAAAAATCATACAGGTCGATAATAGTGAAGAACAACTTGAAAAAGTATTTACAGCAGATATCGCTATTAAAGGTGATATTAAAGAAGTATTAACCAATGTTTTTCTTGATATTGACGCTAATATGCTTGCTCCTAAGGCAACTGCAAAATATACCAAGTTCTCCAGTCAAAAAGACGAAAGTGATGCGGGAAATAATTTTCTGGCATTTAAAGAAAAGTTTCCACTTGTTGAAGCATTTTTTAATGAGCTTGAAAAAAGTTTTACAGAAGGCATCATGGTGTTTGATGACAATGTTATATTTGCACAGAATTTTTTTAATGTTTCAAATGGAAACCGGTATTACTCTAATTCCGGTGTTTCATCCTTAGGTCATGCCATACCGGCAGCGATTGGTGCCAGGTTCTCAGTGCAAAAACCGAGCTTTGCAATATTAGGTGATGGTGGTTTCCAAATGTGTTGCATGGAGATAATGACAGCCGTTAATTATGATATTCCGTTAAATATTATAATGTTTAATAATTCAACGATGGGTTTAATACGAAAAAATCAGTTTCAACAATACGACAAACGTTTTATTAACTGCGATTTTATAAACCCGGATTATGCTTACCTTGCAAAATCTTTTGGTGTTAATTACAAGCGGATTGAACAAATATCTGATCTAAACGGAATGTTTAATGAATTCGATTTTGAGAAAAAAATAAACCTCGTTGAAATTATGATCGATAAAGATGCTTTTCCGACCTATTCATCTGGTCGCTAAATAAACTATCTGAATGGAACTAATTAACTGCCAGAACCTTTTAGTCCTGTTACAAAAATTTTCTTCAACACCTGAAGTTAAATCGTTACTCACTGAGCTGGAAACGTTGAGCAGACAGGACCTAATTCATTTTTACCATAAGGCGATTCCCGTTCTGGAACAGCATATCTGGGAGAATAATGAAATAGACGCTGACGTAGCTGTATTTCAGGGGCTGTTTCGTGAGTTCGAACAGATGGTTGAACCTGATAAAGATCTACGACACGACTTTATTATAGTTATCCCTGTAGCAGACAGGCCACGACAGTTAGAAAGTTGTCTGCAGAGTATCCTTTCTGTTTGCGATGCGTTTGGTTACGGCGGCAAATCAATACATTATAATAAGGTTTCAGTTTTGATTGCAGAAGATAGCCAGAGTGAAGATACCCGCCTTGCGAATAAAGCATTAGCAGATAGCTTTACCCGGCAAGGTTTGCTTGTAACTTATTTTGGAATTGAAGAACAACAAACCCTGGCAAAAAAAGCATCTTTTGTATCCGAGATGCCGCTTGACTCGATAATAAAAACAAAAGACTATAATAATTACTATCATAAAGGTGCATCGATTACGCGCAATATTACCTATTTAAAACTAAATGAGCTGATAAAAAACAAGGATAGAACTCTGTGTTACTTTATAGACAGTGATCAGGAATTTAAAATTAACATCATGGTGAAGGGGAAAGAAAAATCACTAACAGCGATTAATTATTTCTACTATCTGGATAAAATATTTACCGATAGAAAAATAAAAATATTAACCGGGAAGGTTGTTGGTGATCCGCCAGTTTCTCCCTCTGTGATGATGGCAAACTATCTGCTGGATGTGGATGCTTTTTTAAACAGGTTGACAAAAAGTTGTTTATCAAACCATTGTCAGTTTCATTCGAATGATGCCTATCATTACATCGATGATGCCGCTTATCATGATATGGCGGGTTTATTTGGATTTGAACAACTGAAAAGCACGTATGATTATACCTGCGAACTAAAAGATGAACACAGTAATGAGGACGGTTTTATTGCATATTCAAAAAAATTAAACCGTTTCTTTGATGGTGAACATTTAACCCGCAGAACTTATTACCAGTATATGGATGTTTATGAAAGTATTCACCCGGCACGTACCGTTTATACGGGTAATTATATTTTATCTTCTAAAGCGTTGAGGTATTTCATTCCTTTTGCGAACTTAAAGCTTAGGATGGCTGGGCCAACGTTAGGGCGATTTATTAAAAATGAAATAGCGGAAGAATTTATTTCCGCAAACTTGCCAATGTTACATGGCCGTATAGCTGAGGAACAGCAAACATCCGAGTTTCGTCCGGGGATCGAGCATGACAAGGAGAACGTTTCCCTGTCAGGTGAATATGAAAGGCAATTTTATGGTGATGTTATGTTGTTTTCTGTCGAAGAAGTTCTTAGCTCGAATAGCCAATTCGAACTTAATGCTATTCGGTCTGTTGTTATAAAAACAGAAGGCTCTTTACGCAAGCAGTATAAAGAAAAACTGGATTTGGTGAATACCCTCGTTACCAGACTTAAAAGACAGGTTGCGAGATTATCTGAACATTCAACTAAAAAAGAATTTAGACTGGCGGTTGATAGAATATCCGGATTTATTAAAAATATAGAAAATAACTTCGCCGAAAACTCGTATGCAAAGTCACTTGTTTATTCTAATCACTACGATAAAAATAAAATCAATGCTATTGTAATGGCAATTAGTCAATACCAAAATGATTGTGCTAACTGGAATAAATTACTTAAGTTATGAATATTTTTATACTTAATACCGGCCGTTGTGGATCGACGACATTTATCAAAGCCTGTAGGCATATAAGAAACTATTCCTGCGGACACGAAACCCTCGCAAGCCAAATTGGCGCTGCTCGACTGGATTATCCACTGAATCATATAGAGGCAGATAATCGACTCTCATGGTATTTAGGACGTTTAGATGCAAAGTATGCTGATAATGCTTTGTATGTACACCTTCATCGAGACAGGAGTAAAGTGATTAAAAGTTTTAGTAACAGAAGAGAGTTTGGTATCTTACAAGCTTATGAAAATGGAATTTTAATTGATGCAGCTATTGATAATGTGAATGAACTTGCTGAAGATTATATTGAGACAGTAAATGAGAATATTAATTTTTTTCTAAAATTTAAATCACACAAAATGGATTTTAATCTGGAATCGGCAAAACAAGATTTTAAAACCTTCTGGGGATTGATCGGAGCCAGCGGTAATCTTGATGCCGCTTTAAACGAGTGGGATACAAATTATAATGCATCCTGAACAGATACCGCCAGACATTATATATCGTAAAGACTGTTTATCTTAACGGGTAAAGTCCAGCACCGCGCAGCCGCGCTCATTTTCGATGTAATCAACGCTGGCAGGTGAAAACTGGCGCCGCCACTGTTCCACAATTTCACGTTCATCGTTTCTTGCTGCATCGTCTAAATAGACGCGACATTTTTCCGCAAAAAAGGGTTGCAGCATGTTAATTGCCGGATAACGGGCATTTTTTTGAATATAGCCAGGCGGGCCATCGACAATTAGAAGATCGATGTCTGAGGGTATTGTATTATCAACTGTATACCATTGGTAATCACGGTCATTTAACGGTTGCTTTATAAGTGGTGCATCGATTACCCCGGCATACTTGTCGAGCATATAGTTAGAGATTTGATCGCGAGTTTGTTGAGCGAATTCATAACCATTTTCAAGGCTAGTGACCTTGCCGGTTTTATTGATCTCACAGCATCTTGCAAGCACTAAGGTACTGAAACCACAGCTACACTCGATAATATTAAGTGGTTTGGTTTTAAGACAGTAATTGGAGATAAGTTCCAGAAAGTCAGGGGCAGCGGACCAATCTTCGGTATAACTTAGCCCCGAAAGATCAAACTTGTTACGTAAACTTTCATATGATGCCATTTATCGTTCTTTTATGATGATTTAAGCATACTTTTATGGAAATTGCTTGGTGCCGAGAAGAGGACTTGAACCTCCACGGGATTGCTCCCACATGCACCTGAAGCATGCGTGTCTACCAATTCCACCACCTCGGCAATGCAAGTGGCTAGACTGTACTAATAAGATTGGATTCTGTCAATTTAATACGAATTAATCCCCCTAATTGAGTGATTCGCGCTAAACTAGCAGATGTCTATCTAAATGTAGTTATATCCAAATGAGTAAGAACAAAAATATCGACCCGCACGCCGAACGCGAGGCGCAAAAGTACGACCAGCCCATTGCCAGTCGTGAGTTAATCATGGCGTACCTGGAATCAGAAGGGAAAACCCTAAACCGCGATCAAATAGCTGAACACTTTGAGCTAACCTCTGACGACAGGTATTTTGCCTTAAAAAAACGTCTGCGAGCCATGGAGCGAGATGGGCAGATTATCTATACCCGTAAAGGTGGCTATGGTCTGGCACATAAAATGGATTTGGTTTGTGGTCGTATTCAGGGACATCCGGACGGGTTTGGTTTTTTAATACCGGACGATAACAGCGACGACTTGT
>Ga0316207_10003652_pt1 | contig 14077 bp, 18 predicted proteins | sample 6weekpyrite_MG_FD_204943 | JGI IMG/M metagenome (GOLD analysis project Ga0316207, IMG submission 204943) | Microbial mat bacterial communities from mineral coupon in-situ incubated in ocean water Damariscotta River, Maine, United States -... | ecosystem: Environmental > Aquatic > Marine >... | reverse complement strand
ACCGGCACTCTTTTTTACTATCAAGTAAATTGCCACAGGGGCATGGATTCATAGCTCCTACAAATAGAAACTTTGCAGGATACTCTACCTTAGAATTAACTCTGGAGATTCTTATCTTTGCATCCTGCATAGGCTCTCGAAGTGACTCTAAAACAGACTTTGAAAAATGCGGCAGTTCATCAAAGAAAAGAATCCCATTATTCGCGAGTCCTACTTCTCCGATCTTTGCTTTATGACTGCCCCCTCCAAATATACTTGCTGATGTAGAACTGTGATGTGGATTTTTGAACACTCGATGTGGTTTGAATACAGGCTCGTATCCTTCAAGTACTTCTAGTTTTGCCAGGTCTAAGATCTCACTTGCTGTCATCGGAGGGAGTATGTAGCGCAATCTGTTGGCGATCATACTTTTACCACAACCAGGACTGCCTTCAAGTATAATATTGTGAAAACCTGCCGCTGCAATCAATGCTGCTCTCTTGGCAACGTTCTGCCCCTTTACATCTATAAAATCCTCAGTGTACTCTTTTGTGTAATAAAACCGTTCTTCTGCGAGATCATAATATGGATACTCAATGTCTGTTTGTGAAATACTCGGCTCTATGGTTTTGTCATTTTGAAGTATGTCAACAGCCTCATTGAGATTGTTGACACCAAAAAATGACACATTTGGTATTTTACTGAGTTTCTCTAATGCCTCATAAGGCACCATGACCTTATTTAGTACCCCTTGATTCGCTAACGAAAGTATGAGCGGGTAGAGCTGTATATTTTCTTTTACACTCCCATCGAGTCCAAGTTCCCCAAATATAAACCAACTGCTTAGATCTGTATCAATTTCATTCAGAAGAATAAGTAATGCCATGCTTAGATCAAACTGTGACCCTGACTTTGCAAGTTCTGAAGGGGCTAATAAAAAAGTTATACGTTTAGGGGGAAATGAGAAACCATTACTTAAAAGTGCAGACTTTACGCGTTCCTTTGACTCTGTGATAGCAGTGGATGCCATTCCTACAATAGAAAAGGATGGGAGCCCTTTTGTAAGCGTTGATTCTACATCAACGACTTTTGCATCTACTCCTTCATATGTCGCACATCGAACTTTTTTCATAGACCAACCTTCTTTTAATTGGTCCTATAGTATCAAAAAAGCCTATATGTAGCGTATAATATAACAAATTGTCATATTATTTACTCTGCTTTCTCTCTTTTCTTATCTTTTTATACTCTTTTTCAAATTTTTTTCTGCGTGCATATGAAAGTTTATCTATAAAAAGAATTCCCTCGAGGTGATCCATTTCATGCTGTATCGCAATCGATAACAGACCATTTGCTTCCATAATTTTTGTATTGCCATGCCTATCCTGATAGTTAACCACAATACTCTCATGACGCTTGACATCTTCATAAAACTGTGGAACACTTAAGCATCCCTCTTGATACATTATCTCTCCACTTTTATCTGTTATAACCGGATTAATTATTTCTATCAAGTTTTCAGGAGGCTGTTCCCCCTCTTCATTTGGGATATTTAAGATAAGTGCCCGTACCGGGTGTGCGACTTGTATCGCTGCAAGCCCTATTCCGTTGCTTTCGAGCATTAAAGGATTCATAGCATTAAGCAACTTATGAAGTGGCTCATCAAATACTTTGACCTCTTTTGATTTTTCTCTTAATCTTTTATCAGGATATTCTACTATATTTAACTTCATGATCTAACAAATTCCCTATCTTAGGATCGTAAGGACACAGCATAGTCAATATTTTTTTGTTCATACGCCTTTTGTATACCGTCCATAGCACTAACTACTATCTCTTCAACAGTATGGTCGGCATCTAAATCTGTAACACCAATTGCAATTTTCAACTGTATCTCTCTATCAGCTAAAAAGAAATTAGAGTTTGAAACGAGATAGCTTAATCTTTCACTTGCTTTTTTTGCACTCTCTATGTCTGTATGTTTTAAAAGCATTGCAAAGACTCCATTACCATAATGAGACACAACATCACTTCTTCTTGACGTCTTCAATAAAAGCCTAGCAATTGTTCTTGTCATAAGCAGTATAGCTTTGTCATTATTAACACTCTGCTTAAGCTCTTTTGAGAGTTCGATCATAATAAGTGAACTTTTATGTTTGAACTCTTTAATCAATTCAATCTCATGTTCAATCTTTGTTAACAAATAACGTTTATTGTACACTCCAAATTTGTTATCAAAAATTGTTTCATTTTCAACACTTTTAACAATTTTTGCAGTCTCCTCATAAAAAGACTTCATTTGAGAGCTTTGCGTCTTTAAAATAGTATCAAGTTTAGAGACATCACCTTCTAAACTACCTATAACACTCATTGCTTCTTTTATTTCTGGGGTGGCACTGAGTTCTTTTTTTCTCTTTTCTAATATTTTTCCCATTAAAGACATATTTTTATAAAGACTTGCAGTCACACTCAAAATACTCTTTATAGCAGCAAATCCATGCTTTAGATTTTGCTCTAAATGAATTGTGTTTTCTTCGTCATTATTTTCTTCTAATTCTAACATTGATTGAATTTGTCTACGAAGATTTTCACTTTTATTTTCTAATAGCCTATCAAAGTAAAGTGAAAAATTATTTGGGGTAGGAGGGAGATTATCAGATATAAGTGCGTTAAGGACTTCTTTTGCATATATTTCAATATCACTTGATGAACTATCGATATCTAAATTCTTAACGTCAGGAGCATTAGATGATAAGCCAGAACTTTTAAGACTTTTTTTAACTTTGTTTTTCATCACACCTGACATAATCCATCCTTACTCTTTATCGTTTTTTATTAAAACTTTATCAATCATACCATATTTCTTAGCTTCTGTTGCACTCATAAAATTATCACGATCTGTATCTTCTTCTATTGTTTTAAGCTTTTGACCTGTATTTTCAGCAAGAATACTATTAAGTTCTTTTTTCATACGAAGAATCTCTTCTGCCTGAATAGCTATATCTGTTGCTTGACCCTGTGCACCGCCAAGAGGCTGATGTATCATAATTCTTGCATGAGGTAGTGCATAACGTTTGCCCTTCTCACCACTAGAAAGTAAGAAAGCACCCATAGACGCAGCCTGTCCTATACAAATTGTCGCAACACTTGGACGAATATAGTTCATTGTGTCAAAAATAGCCATTCCTGCTGTAACAACTCCCCCTGGTGAGTTTATATAAAAATAGATATCTTTTTCAGGATCTTCTGCTTCAAGGAATAAAAACTGTGCAACTATACTTGAGGCAACAGCATCATTTACTTCTCCGCTGAGCATAACGATTCTATCTTTTAAAAGACGAGAATAAATATCATAAGAGCGCTCACCACGCCCTGTTTTTTCTACTACATAAGGAATATAACTCATAACTTATGCTTCTAATTTTTCATTTAAAAGTGTTGTTAACACTTTGTCTTCTACCATTGACATTTGGATCGCCGGAAGATAGCCTGCTTCTTTATACTGCTCATACGCTTTTTGTGGATCTTGCCCCATTTGCATTGCTTCAAAATAGATAGTCTGCATTACTTCTTGTTCTTCTACTTTTATGCCCATCTCTTGTGCTAATGCATCGATGATAAATGTAGCTTTTACACTTTGTACAGCTTCATCACGAAAAGTTTCACGAAGCTCTTTGAGTTTTTCAGGATTCTCACGAAGTTCTTTGATCTCATCTTCTCCCATTTGTGATGCTTTCTTATTTACAGCCATATCGATTTCTTGTTCGACAACGAATTCAGGAAGATCAAAATCGATTTTCTTTACTAATGTTTCAAGAAGTTTTGGCTTAAGTTCTTCATTGTACAGTTTTGTAAGTTTTTCTTGCTCTAACGCTTTTTTCACTTCTTCTTTAAGCTTGTCGAGTGTAACATCTTCTTCACCAGGAAGCAGTTTTTTCGCAAGTTCATCGTCAATAGTAACTTCATCTTTTACTTTAATACCGTTTACTTTTACCTTGAACTCTGCATCTTTTCCTGCTAATGTATCTGAACCGTAGTTTTCGGGGAAAGTCACATTAATAGTAACTTCTTCATCTCTTTTTACACCGATGAGCTGATCTTCAAACCCCGGAATGAATTGGCCTGAACCAAGTTTTAATTCAAAGTTCTCAGCAGTGCCGCCTTCAAAAGCCTTTGCATCTATAAAACCTTCAAAGTCAATTACAGCCGTATCTCCTTCTTTCATTTTACGGTTACGTTTAATATCTACAAGAGGTGCCTGATTTTCAGCTATCTCTTTGATTCTTTCCTCTACTTCTTTATCAGTAGTTTCCGGTTTCTTAAAATCAGGGACTAAAGACTTTACATCTTCTAAGTTTATCTCAGGACGTACAGCTATTTTAATAGCAACTTCGATATTGTCATCACTTTTTTCAAATTTAGAAATTGTCGGCTCACCAATCAATGATGCATTGTCAATATTTAACTCATCCAATCCTTTTGAAAGCACTCCGCGAAGTGCTTCAGTCTCAGCATCTTCAACAAGTTTTTCACCATATTGCTTTTTGATGATAGCAACAGGTACCTTTCCTTTACGGAAACCTTGAACATTAGCAGTCTTAGAGAGTTGTTTAGCAATTTTTTCGAGGTTCTTATTTACCTCATCCATTGAGATCGTAGCTTCGATCTGAGCATTTGCACCATCGATTTTTTTTGATTTGATTTCCATCAATTTCCTTTTATTTTATGTGATTAGTATTATATCCATACTATTATTTTAAGCAATTATACCAAAAATGTATTTTTTTTATGATTAATTTTTACATAAACTTGGTTTGAAATTTAAAATAAGTATCCATAAAACAGCAAAGTCTATCATCACATCGGCAAAATTAAAAACAGCAAAATCAAATCCGCAATGCCAATAAACCATATCTACAACACCCCCATGAATGAATCTGTCATAGATATTTGAAAAAGCACCGCCGAGGAGTATCCCTCCTGGCAAGGCATAACAGACTTTTTTCAGATACAAAATATAAATGAGCACTCCACTCACTAGTACGAGTTGTATATATTTTAAGTTCTCATTCAAGAACGCGAACATTGAGAAGGCAACACCCTTGTTATAAACAAGGATCAGGTCTATACAATCCGAATAATAACGAAATCCTTCAATAAATATAGCTTTGATATTCTGATCGATAATAAATATGCCTGCTAAACTAAAGAGCAAGATCGCTGACAAACGTAATATTTGATTATTCATATTACTCATTGAGAGCCTTTGCAAAAAATTCTACCATTTCATCCATTTTTTCATTCATTATATCCGCCTCTTTACACTCTAAAAGTACTCTGAGCTTATTCTCTGTTCCAGAATATCGGATCAAATGACGAACCCCTGCTTCTTCTAAATCCTGCAATCTCTCTGGTAAAGAAGCTATTTCATCCAAAGGTCTTTTTCTCTTTACATGTAAGTTCACAAGCTTTTGCGGATATAAAGGAAATGGGCGTAAAAGTTGTGATGCCGGTTCTTTCTTATCTATCAGTAAAGACAAAACCTGTAAGGCGGCGACAAGTCCATCACCGGTTTTGGCATAATCACTGACAATGATATGTCCGCTCTGCTCTCCACCAAAATTAATACCTTGATTCTTCATAACTTCTAAGACATTCTTATCTCCCACATCTGAACGAAAAAGTTCTAAATTGTGCACATGCATGTAGTCTTCAAGACCTTGATTACTCATCACGGTAGTCACGATACCTCCGCCTTGAAGTCTTTTTTGCTCATTCATATATACACCAAGGGCACCTAAAAGCTGATCACCATCCACCACTTCGCCTTTTTCATCTACCACTACAAGTCTGTCTGCATCTCCATCAAGTGCTATACCAAGGTCTGCTCTGTATTTAACAACACAGTTACAAAGGTCTTTCGTATGTAAAGCCCCACAGTCCTCATTGATATTAAATCCATTTGGTTTATTGTGTAGAACAATGACTTCCGCTCCAAGCTCTTCAAGAACTGTTGGACCCACTTTATACCCTGCCCCATTTGCAGTGTCAAGTACTATACGCATACCCTGAAGTGTCATATGTACCGGAAAAGAGTTCTTTAACTGCACTATATAACGTCCTATGACATCATCTATACGTTTTGCCTTTCCTATTGACTTACCTGTAACCTGAGATTTTTCAAGCAATGCATCATCAAAATATATATTTTCTATTTCTTGCTCTATTTCAGCAGAAAACTTATCTCCGTGGGCATTAAAAAACTTGATCCCGTTGTCCTCATAAGAGTTATGCGAAGCCGAGATCATAATTCCAGCATCACATCGCATATTTTCGGTAATGTAGGCAATTGCAGGAGTAGGCATCGGTCCGACTTGAATCACGTCATACCCTATGGCCGTCAATCCGCTTACAATAGCATTTTCTATCATATAACCGCTTCTACGGGTATCTTTTCCAACCAGAATTCTATTGGTCACTGCTGATGATTTCAAATATATCCCCGCAGCCATAGCTACTTTCATAGCAACCGGAGCACTTAAAAAAGACCCGGCTTCACCTCTCACACCATCAGTACCAAATAGTTTCATATTCACTCCATTCAAAATATTCGATTTGCCGTGCATTTTATAAGATTTACAAAAAGAGACTCAGACCAACGGGAGGATTCGCTCTCTTTTTGTGAAGCTTATCAAATGCCAATTCCACAAATTCGACATATTCTACCACCCTTTAACTTAATTTTAATTATTTTTAAGGTAGTATTTCGCACTTAAATTCCAAAAAGGACTCATTAAATGGCAAATCACAAGTCATCAATTAAGAGAATTCGCCAGACAATCGTTCGCACAGAACGTAATCGTTTCTATAGAACTCGTCTTAAAAACATCGTTAAAGCAGTTAGTTCGGCAGTTGAAGCTGGTAATAAAGAAGAAGCACAAGCAGCATTTAAAGTTGCTAACCAACAAATTCACAAATTTGTAAGCAAAGGTATCTTAAAAAAAGAAACTGCAGCTAGAAAAGTAAGCCGTCTACACAAATCTGTAAACGCAATATAAGGTAAGCTACAAATGCTAGCAGATAAACTTACACCGTTTATCAACCGCTATAACGAACTTAGCGAAATGCTAAGTTCACCTGACATCACCTCTGACATCAAAAGAATGACAGAACTCTCCAAAGAACAATCTTCACTTTTACCGATCGTTGAAAAAGCAAAAGAGTACAAAGCACTGCTAGAAGAGATAAATGATTCAAAAGAGATGCTTTCAGACCCTGAAATGGGTGATATGGCAAAAGAAGAGCTCAAAGAACTAGAACCGCAAATACCACTCATAGAAGAAGAGATAAAAATGCTTCTCCTGCCAAAAGATCCAAATGATGACAGAAATATCATCGTAGAACTTCGAGCAGGTGCCGGTGGCGATGAAGCGGCAATCTTTGTTGGAGACCTCTTTGATGCTTATACCCGTTATGCTGATTTAAAAGGATGGAAAATAGAACTCATGAGCAGTTCTCCGTCTGATGCAGGTGGGTACAAAGAGGTTGTAGCACTTATCAAAGGTGAGCAGGTTTATTCACGGTTGAAATACGAAGGCGGAACACACCGTGTTCAGCGTGTACCACAAACAGAAAGTCAAGGACGCGTACATACTTCAGCAATAACCGTTGCAGTTATGCCTGAAGTCGATGATGTTGAGATAGAGATCAATGAAAATGATTTAAAAATAGACGTTATGCGTTCATCTGGCTGTGGTGGACAATCTGTAAATACGACTGATTCCGCAGTACGTATCACACACCTGCCATCAGGGCTCGTTGTGACGAACCAGGATCAAAAATCACAACATAAAAATAGAGAAAAAGCGATGAAAGTTCTCAAGGCAAGGCTCTATGATTTAGAAATGCAGGAAAAACAGTCTGAAGATGCCGCACAACGTGCAGCGCAAGTAGGAACAGGTGATAGAAGTGGACGTATTCGTACCTACAACTATCCGCAAAACCGCATTAGTGACCATAGAATCAATCTGACACTTTACAGATTAAACGAAATTATGAGCGGTGGTCTCTTAGATGAGGTCATTGAACCGCTTATAGCAGATCATCAGGCCAAAATCGTAGAAGCAGCAGGATTGTAATCCTTCTGCTAAATTTCCCATTCTGTTTCAAAAGTCTTTTTCACATGACCTTTAAACGTTATTATTTTTGAATTATAGCCCAAATAAAGTGTATCACCGCTAGTCGGATAAACTTCTATATTGTTTTGTACTTCCCCTTCTTTAAAAGCTCTATAAAAACATGCGCTCATCCCTGTTCCACAAGCTAGAGTTTCTGCTTCAACACCACGTTCATATGTTCTTACTTTTAAGTTACCGTTTTTAACATACATCACATTTATATTGGCATTATACACATAACGAAGTTCTCTGGCTTCTTCTATATCGAACTCTTCTATGTTCTGAGTATAACGTACTAAATGCGGTACTCCTGTGTTTATCAACCACCAGTTATGTCCGCCGAATTCTATTTCAGTATCTATGATCTCAGGAGGTGTCAACTCACTCTCAACCATTCCGTCTTTATGGCTATTTTGAAGAACTTCCGCCCCAATGACACCGGCTCCGGTTAAAAAGTGCATTTTTGCAGGCGCCAATTGATTGTTATATGCATAATGTGCGCAGGCACGGCTTCCGTTACCACACATATCGGCATGACTTCCATCAGCATTATAAAATTCCCATTCAAAATCATACTCTTCATGAGGCACAACAACAATGAGTCCGTCAGCACCTATGCCTTCTTGACGATGACATAAAGTTTTAGCAAGCTCAAAACGCTCTTTTTTCTGCGTATCGTGAAATATTACAAAATCATTTCCATTCGCACTGTATTTTACAACTCGCATCTGTTTCTCCCTTTTACATAAACTTACTTATGGTATATCTTTTTGATTTTTTCTACGAACCGTTCAACCTCATTTTGCAGATGTTTGAGATCTTTTGAGTTGTCTATCACCCATGTTGCCTTACTCTTTTTCTCATCAATCGGCATCTGAGACGCAATTCTTTTTAAAGACTCTTCTTTTGAATACCCATTTCGTTTTATAAAACGTTCAAGCTGAATTTCTGCAGGAGTATATACTACCACACTATCTTTAATATCATAATTTGAATTTTCAAAAAAAAGTGGAATATCTATGAGATACGGAAATTCAAAACTATCCTGCTTTTCACTTCTTTTTTCTATTTCAGCTTTTATTTTAGGGTGAAGAAATTCTTCGAGGGTTTCTTTTGCTTTTGCATTAGAAAAGATGAAAGTACCGAGCTTTGCACGGTCCACTTTGGAGCCGATAACATACTCATCGCCATAGGTCTGCTTTACCCACTCAAGAGAATCATCGAGTATCTCATGTGAAATCATATCTGCATCAATCACACGCATTCCATTGAGTGATAAAAGAGAAGCCACGGTACTTTTACCTGTAGCAATTCCCCCTGTAAGCGCTATGGCGTACTCATAAGCCATTAGTTTTTGATTATGCCTATGTACTCTTTTCTAATGTAGTTTCCTGTGGCAAAAGCAGCAGGATGTACATCACAATTATAATACTCCACACCATCAAGAAGGTCTGTTCTTTGTAGTATGATGTCAGCTGTAGGATGATACTCTTTTGATGCTAAAAGTGCCGTTTGTCCATTACCTAAACTATATGGCATAATGATCTTCGCATATTTACCTAGTATCTGCATGATTCTTTTATTCTCAGAAACATCATCAAGTGATGGATGTGTAGTCACTAAAAGTCCGTTTTCATTTAATGCACGGTTATAGTGTGCCAAAACAGCAGCATCAGTATCAAGTTCTGAGATAATCACATCATACTTAGCATCTGCAACGTCACGAAGTTCGTTAATATCTGTAGAAATAACATCACAATTTATCTGATCATTTGTATACTTTTGCATCTCTTTTGTAAAACCTGCCGCATCTGCACTTATGATTAAAACATTATTCGGCTCTTTATGTGTACATAACGGTACATGTACCATCATTTCATTATATATAAAGTCTTTCATTCAAAAATTCCTGTTGTGGGCACTGCCCTTAGATTAATTAAAAGCGATTTTATCATATTTGGATTAATTTTACTTAATGTCGCTATAATTACATAATATTTATAAAAACTTAAAGGTATAAAATGGATTACAGTAAAATTAGAAAAACGTGTAGACCGATTCGTATAGTTTTGGGGCTTGCACTTATCATAACTGGCTACGTAACAGGTATAGTATGGTTCTATCTTGGAATCATTCCTTTGATTGCAGGTTTAACTAACTTTTGCCCTCTTTGTATCATTACTAAAAAATGTGATCTACCGCAAGATTCGGAATCTAAGTAATGGGTCAAATTTCTTATAAAGATGCCGGGGTAGACATTGATGCAGGAAATAGCTTTGTTCAAAACATCAAACCTCTTGTAAAAGCGACAAAGGTTCCCGGTGTGCTGGGTGGAATAGGTTCTTTTGCAGGTGCCTTTGAACTGCCTAAAGGTTTTAACGAGCCCGTTATGCTTGCAGCGACTGACGGTGTCGGTACAAAACTGAAGCTGGCAATTGATAGCGGTATTCACAATACTGTAGGAATTGATCTCGTAGCGATGTGTGTCAATGACCTTATCTGTAACTTTGGAACACCGAGTTTCTTTCTTGATTATTATGCAACAGGAAAACTAGATGTAAATATAGCAACAAATGTGGTTGCAGGCATCGCAGAAGGGTGCAAACGTAGTGAATGTGCTTTAATAGGTGGCGAAACAGCGGAAATGCCGGGTATGTACTCTGAAGATGATTATGATCTTGCAGGGTTTTCCGTTGGTATAGCAGAAAAAAGTGAAATGGACAGAATTTCACTTGTACGGCCTGGACACAAACTCATAGCACTCCCGAGTTCTGGACTGCATTCAAACGGTTTCTCACTTGCACGAAAAGTGCTTTTTGAAAAGATGGATCTCAATTTTGATGATGATTTTAACGGCAGACCTTTGATAGAAGCACTATTAGAGCCGACAAATATCTATGTAAAAACATTTAAAGCCTTAAAAAATGAGATAGTTGCTATGGCACACATCACAGGTGGTGGTATAGTAGAGAACCTTCCTCGTGTACTACCTGAGCATTTAATGGCAGAGGTGCAAAAAGATGCTATCAAAGTACTTCCTATATTTGAGCTGATGAGCGAGCATGTTGAGAGAGATGAAATGTTTCGAGCATTTAACATGGGTGTCGGTATGATACTTGTTGTTGAAGATACAAATGTCAACAAAGTTCTTCAAAAAGCGGAAGGCTCTTATCTTATCGGTGAGATAAAAGAAGGCTCACGCACAGTGAAGATGATCTAAGAACAGAGCTATTGTTTACATAAGATATAAAACAATATTTTTATCAATGAGCTCTTCAAAATGATCTAAAAGCATATCTGCTGTTGATGTTGACCCTAGGTGGCACCCAGAGCATGCTCCAAGATACTGTAGCCATATCTGCGGAGTCTTACCGGATATAAAATTGATAAGTTCAATACCGCCATTGTCAGATTCCAATGTAGGTTTTATCTTCTCGGTAATCATCTTGTTTATCAATAACTTTTGCTGTTCAGGCTTCAGTATACGGAATGCTTTGTTTTGAACTGGCGACACTCCTTGATTACTTACATAAGTAATAATATTTTGTGCCTGTTCATTATTATTATGTGCTGCAGTTATTAAATATTGCATCGCTTTGGCAATATCGCCATGTTGGCGCATAATCATTCCCGCTTTAAGTTGTGATTCAACATTTCCAAGGTTCGCGGCTTTGATATAGTATTCAAGTGCTTTTTCATTATCTTGGACAACATTTGTGCCTTTTTCATAAAAATGTGCCAATATTGCATTAGACTGTATATCATCTTGTTCACTGAGTTTTTGGAAAATCTCAATTGCTTTTTGCGCATCCTTTTGACATCCTAAACCTTTTAAATGCATTACAGCTATGTTAAAAAATGCCTTTGGATTTAACTCATCATCGCTAAATAGTCTGTAAGCTCTTTGGTATTCTTTTGCCTCATAAGCTTTAAGAGCCTCATCAAAATATTCCATAAAAAATCCTTTATATCTTTTTGGTTTTTTATGCATAAAACATTCTAGAATAAAATATGCATAATTATTTATAAATTTTGGAGGTAATCATGCACGAAACTATTACACCTGAAATGCTTCAGATAAAAATGATGATTTCTCAAACATATGCAAAACGAGAAAGCCTGAAAGTACAGATGCAAGAATGGTATGACCGTTTTCCAAGCCAGAGTTTTAGCAAAATGAAAGATCTACTTTTACTTGACAATACTCTAAGTGAACTCGATACACATTACAAAAAACTCTGGGACTTCAACAATAAATAAAGGAAATTAATATATGAACCATGAAGAGCTAAAAGATCAGTTATTAAAAAAAGCAAGAGACGCATTTGAAATGGCTTGTACACTTTCAGATAATCAGCGTATCGAAATTTATTTAGATAATGGAAATATTAAAGTTAGTGATGTTTTAGAGGAAAATGAAGAGATCCTTTATAATGATAATAAAAAGCTTTGTTACCAAGTAAATGGGCATGGTTATTTAGAAGATGAAATTGTAACCTGGATCGATTATGCCAGAGAAATTCCTCAAACAAGTGAAGATGAATCATTACCTGAGCCTACTGATGTTGAAAAGTCCATTAGAGAGCTTGAGAGTGAAATTGCAACACAAAAGGGAATATCGAAAGAGAGTGTCAGTTCTAAAGAGATCTTTGCCAACATGCCCGTTGATCTACTTGGCACTATTGAACAACAGATCATTGAATACTGGTGGAGCACCAAAGATGCACAAAATGGCAGGGAACTTGCTCTAGAGCAAATTCAAAGCTCTCTTTAATTCCCTTCTTCTACTAGATCAATACCTTTATCATTAAGACAAAATGTAGCACTTCCGTCATCTTCAAGGGTCATACACTCTTGAAGATAACCTGCTTCATACAGTATAGATGTAACTTCATTAACTATTGAGATATCCAAACCTAAGTATTGCGCTATATCTTCAGCTTCATATACATTATAATTATCTTCATCGACCAAATTATAATATGCCTTTGTAATACTTCTAATATATGCTGCTTTCATGCACTCTCACTTAATAAACATTTAAAACATGTGGCTTGGTCGTCACATGTAACACAAGCAGGAGCAACCGCACCTATCTTATCATAAAGATACTTCTTCCATAATTTCTCTTTTGGCTTCTGCTGGGCTAGAACTGGAAAGTTCTTTTTCATGAATTTTCCCATTTGTGTTCTGCTCTCAAATCCCATATCTTCATACAAATGATTCATCTCCAGCGACCTTTCTGCAACAAAAGGAGCCAATACCATCTTTGCTTGTGAATTAACAGCATACCCTTGTAACAATTTTATTACTTCATTATACATCCATTCGTGTTCTTTTTGCATTTTACATCTCCATTTCGATCATTTTTCCCATTACGATCTCTGCAATTTCTTTTCCAAAATCATAACATTGCTGCAACTCTTCATCAGTTGGTATTAATTTAAACTTAAGTGGCTGCAATGGCAAACGAAACTTAAGCCATCTCATTCTATCATGCATCATTTCGGGAGCTTCTCCCGTCCATCCGTAAGAACCAAATGTTGCACCTACTTTGCCTGTGTTTTGCACATAGGCAACACCGTTTAAAAGCTCCCAAGCAGGCTTAACAGCATCGCCATTTATTGTTGGGGAACCGAGTATCACGCCATCTGATTCTTCCAACAAATCTATCATGTTCTGCTCATCCAATGATGCCAGATCATACATACTTGCTACTACCCCATCTACACTATCTGCACCTACAGTGATGTTCTCCGCCATTTTATGAGTATTATCATAACTTGAAATATAAAAGATAGAGACCATTTTCTTATCACTATTTTGATTGAAGAATTTCTCTTCAGAACTCCACTCCTCATATTTATGCATATAATACTCTGGGTCACTCTTTAATATTGGTCCATGCAAAGGTGCGATAA
>Ga0316207_10003651_pt1 | contig 14082 bp, 10 predicted proteins | sample 6weekpyrite_MG_FD_204943 | JGI IMG/M metagenome (GOLD analysis project Ga0316207, IMG submission 204943) | Microbial mat bacterial communities from mineral coupon in-situ incubated in ocean water Damariscotta River, Maine, United States -... | ecosystem: Environmental > Aquatic > Marine >... | reverse complement strand
GTTCGGGCGCGCCTGCTGCGTGTGCCGAAACGCCGGAAAAGCGGAACTTGGCCGAACGATTGGCGAGGCTGGTGCGGGCTGCGGCGCTGTTTTCATCATCGGCGTGCCAATGGATTGCCACATCGACATCATCGAACATGCCCGCGCGCGTCATGTAGACCTTGCCCGAGCCACCCTCTTCAGCTGGTGTGCCATAAAACCGAATGCGGCCCGGCGTGCCGGTCGCCTCAAGCCATTCCTTCACTGCAATCGCAGCAGTAAGCGAGCCTGCACCGAACAGATTGTGACCGCATGCATGGCCTGCGCCCTTGCCTTCTACCGGATCGCGCGTCGCTGATGCCGATTGGTTGATCCCGGGGAGTGCATCCATTTCAGCCAGAATGGCGATCACTGGTCCACCCTCACCCCATTCCGCAACGAAGGCCGTGGGAATCTCTGCAATACCGGTCTCGATTGCGAAACCTTCAGCTTCAAGTTCGGCCTGCATCAGCCCGCTCGATCGCGTTTCGAGGTATCCAAGCTCTGCCAGATCCCACAATTCCTGTGCCACCCGGGCGGTGCGTGCGGCTTCGCCGTCAACAATCGTTACAGCGTCTGGCGTCACATGGCTGTCTGCTGTGAGAGGCGCTGTTACCAGCATAGCGGCACCCAAAGCAGCCAGGGCAAGCGGTTTCGCGGCAAAATTCATGGCATTCTCCTTGCCCGCATGCTTGCCGCAATTCGCAGCGCGTGCCAATCCTTTGTGCGCTATGGAAATACCTGCACTCCTCATTCAATCTGGCGGCTCGTTGCTTGCAATTTTTGCGCTGTTCCTGTTCGCGCGCTGGCTTCGGCTTGGGGGTAAGCCCAAGCTTGGCACCGAAGAAGGCGTGGCAAGTGCCGCATCAGAGGTGATCGACGGCTTCGATATGTCCGGCTTTGCCGTGGACGATAACGGATCGGCTGCTCTCGCGCGCGACGCAGATGGACGGATCATCCTGATAAAACGCCATGGCAACAAGTTTGCGGGCCGGTTGCTCGACCACAGAGCCAACGGCAAGGCTTGGCGCGACGATCATCCCGAAGGTCGCAGGCGGCCGCGCATCACCGTCAATAGCGGCGACGCCCTGTTCGGGACGGTAACGCTTTTCACAGACGAGCCCGAGACTTGGGCAAGCGCGATCGACGCACTATAGGACGATTGCACATGCCTGACTTTTCACCCACCCAATATGCCGTCCCATTCTTTGTCATCGCTGTATTGGCAGAAATGATCTGGTCGCGCTTTCGCAACCGCGAAGCCTATGAACCGATGGACACATTGGTGAGTTTAGCCTTTGGGCTGGGCTCAACCATTGCCGGAGCACTTTTCAGCGGCTTTGCGGTCTATGTGTTTTTCACAGCCTACGAATACAGGTTGATCGATTTCGGGCCTGAATGGTGGACTTTGTGGTGGGCCTGGCCGCTATGTTTTGTGCTCGATGATCTGAAGTATTACTGGGTGCACCGCGCCGGACATCGCATCCGCTGGATGTGGGCAGCGCATGTAAATCACCATTCTTCGCAGCACTACAACCTCTCAACCGCGCTCAGACAAACATGGACTGGCGCATTCACCTTTGGATTGCTGTTTGCCCTCCCACTGGTCCTTCTTGGATTTCATCCGGCGATGATCGCTATCTGCGGTGGGTTCAACCTGATCTATCAGTTCTGGATTCATACCGAGGCGATTGACCGTATGCCCGGCTGGTTCGAAGCGGTAATGAATACGCCCAGTCACCACCGCGTCCACCATGCTACCAATCCGCGCTATCTCGACCGCAATTATGCAGGTGTTTTTATCACTTGGGACAAGATGTTCGGCACTTTTGAAGCTGAACGAGATGATGAAAAGATCCGCTATGGCATCATCAAACAGTTGGGCAGTTTCAACCTGCTGTGGTCTGTGTTCCATGAATGGATCGGAATGATAGGGGACATTTGGCGCGCACCTTGGCGACACAAATTGTCCTACCTTCTGCGTGAACCCGGCTGGTCCCATGACGGCAGTCGCGACACTTCGGACATGATACGCGCACGTTGGCTGGCGCGGAACGAAGCTGTGGCTTCGGCAATAAGTCCAGTGGCTGATCGAAACTCGATTGAAAGCCCTGAACACTCCGCCTAGGCTCCTCGACCAAGAGGAGAAGTCATGGAAAGTTTTGATTACATCGTCATCGGTGGCGGCAGCGGCGGCAGCGCGGTTGCAGGACGATTGGCCGTTGATGGGACGCGGCGCGTGTGCCTGCTTGAGGCGGGTGGGCGCAACGACAACTTTTTGATCAAGACGCCGGGCTTTATGCCTTTCATCCGCAATTCGGCGAACTACAAGTTCGATACCGTTCCGCAAAAAGGCCTCAACGGGCGCATCGGTTATCAACCTCGCGGGCGCGGCCTTGGCGGGTCGTCTGCCATCAATGCGATGGTCTATATTCGCGGCAACAAGTGGGATTATGACAATTGGGCCGCAATGGGCTGCGATGGCTGGGCCTATGACGATGTCTTGCCGTTCTTCAAAAAAGCGGAATCCAACGAACGCGGCGGCGACGAGTTTCATGGTGAAGGCGGGCCACTATTCGTTTCAAACCAACGCTCTCCCAATGCGACCAGTCATGCCTTTGTCGAAGCGGCTAGCCAGCTTCAGCTGCGGACTAACGATGATTTCAATGACGACACACAAGACGGCTTTGGCCTGTATCAGGTGACACAACGCGACGGAGAACGCTGGTCAGCCGCCCGTGCCTATGTCGAACCGATCCGCGAACAGGGCAATTTCGCGGTTCGGACCGGTTCGTTGGTTGAACGGTTGGTGATCGAAGATGGCCGCGTGACCGGAGTGATGGTCCGCGAAGGTCGCCGCTCCAAAATGCTTTATGCGAGGCGCGGCGTTATCCTTTGTGCAGGCGCCTTTGCTTCCCCCCAAATCCTGATGATGTCAGGCATCGGACCCGCAGCTCACCTGAAGGAACACGGTATCGACGTTGTGCTCGACAAGGCTGCGGTGGGGGCGGACTTGCAGGATCACATCGACTACGTGTCAGGCTGGACGACCACCAGCGATGTGCCGATTGGCGGCACGCTCAAAGGCAAACTTAAGATGGCAGCGGCGGTGCTTGAACATCGCCGCAATCGGACCGGGCCAATGACCACTTGCTATGCCGAGGCCGGCGGATTCTGGACGGTCAAAGAAGGGGCGCCCGCGCCAGACATCCAATGGCACTTTGTCCCGGCGGTGCTCGAAGATCATGGCCGTGAAAACGTGAATACCTACGGTTTTTCTTTGCACGCCTGTGTGCTGCGACCAGAAAGCAAGGGGACGGTTCGGCTCGCTTCAAGGGATGCTGCTGACGCCCCTGTGATCGATCCGAACTTCCTCGATGATGATCGCGATATTGCAGTGCTGCGCGAAGGTGTGCGCCTATCGCATCGGATAGCCGATGCGCCCGCATTGCAGGCCTATGGCCCAACTGACCGCCACCCGGTTGATCTTGAAGACGATGCCGCGATTGATGAACTAATCCGCAATCGCGCAGACACTGTCTACCACCCGGTTGGGACCTGCCGAATGGGTGCGGATGACGCAGCAGTTGTCGATCCCAAGCTAAAGGCCCGCGGACTTGATGGTCTGTGGATCGCAGATGCGAGCGTGATGCCCAAAATCGTATCGGGCAACACAAACGCCCCGAGCATCATGATCGGCGAACGCTGCGCTGACTTCATCATCGCCGGCGAACGCTAAACGAGCGAGCCGCGACAAAAATGGGGCCAGAGCGAATGCGCGCTCCGGCCCCTATCAGTTTGTTTGTTCGCAGGAGGAACATGGGTCGGCAGGGACGGTGACCAAACCACCGCCCCTGCCAAACTGGTTGATCAATTGTAGGCGCGCTCGCCATGCTCACCGATGTCGAGACCATCGACTTCGGTTTCTTCATCAACCCTAAGGCCAATGGTGAGCTTTACCGCATAGGCAGCGACAAATGTGCCGGTCGCTGCCCAGACGATAGTGATCAGAACACCTTTGATCTGGATCCACAGCTGGGTAGCAACCGAAGCCGCATCTTCACCCGCAGGACCGCCAAGATAGGCCTGATAGACGATGGCAGTCCCGATCGCGCCGACAATTCCGCCAACGCCATGGATGCCAAATGCGTCCAGTGAATCGTCGTAGCCGAACTTCATCTTCACCTTGGCGACGAAGTAGTAACAGACCAACGACGACGCGATGCCGAGCAGGATCGCCCCGAACGGCCCGCTGTTCCCAGCCGCAGGTGTTACCGCGACAAGGCCGGCAATCACGCCGGAACAGAAGCCTAGTGCAGAGCCCTTGTGACCGCGCGCCTGCTCGATCACCATCCAGGTAAGAGCGCCCGCCGCGGTCGCGACAAAGGTGTTGATCATAGCCAGCCCGGCGGAACCGTCAGCCTCCAGTGCGGACCCAGCGTTAAATCCAAACCAGCCAACCCACAGCAAGCCGGTGCCAACCATAGTCAGCGTCAGGCTGTGCGGCATCATCGGTTCTTGCGGCCAACCGCGACGCTTACCCAGAAGATACGCCAGCACGAGGCCCGACACACCAGCGTTGATGTGCACCACGGTGCCGCCAGCAAAGTCGAGCGCGCCATCTTGGAACAAAAGGCCATTGCTCGCCCACACCATATGCGCGATCGGGAAATAGACGATGGTAAGCCAGATTGGCACGAACATCATTGTTGCAGAGAACTTCATCCGCTCGGCAGTCGCGCCCAAAATCAACGCAGCCGTGATTGCGGCAAATGTCATCTGGAAGCTGATGAAGACGTATTTGCTAATGACTTCATCGGTGAAAGTGGCTGCCGTACTGTTCGCATCGGTGCCGGAGAGGAAGTAGCTTCCGCCGCTCACGAACAGGCCAAGCACACCTTCATATTCGGTGTCACCAAACGCAAGGCTGTAGCCCCACATCACCCATATCAACATTGCCAGCGCAGCAGTTGCGCCGATCTGAGTCATGGTTGAAAGCATGTTCTTCGACCGGGTCATGCCGCCATAAAACAACGCCAGTCCCGGCAAAATCATCAGCAGAACGAGGATCGTTGCGGTCATCATCCATGCATTGTTTCCCGGGTTGGGGACGGCAGCAGGAGCCGCAAGTGCGGGCTGCGCAATCAACGCAGTGCATGCTGTGATCGCGGCGAGAATAGGAAAAGCTCGTGTCATTGCTCGTTTCCGTGAAAGGTCAAAGCCTCGCTTGTCTCTTCAAGCGGTAGCGGGCCTAGTCTGGCGATGATTGTTTTCATGCGCACACAACCTTTGTGGTTCAGCCGGGATTTGGCTGCCAACCGTTCTGCAAAGGGTGTGCCACATGCGCGCAGGCGCTGATTCCCCAACGGAAACCTGCAGAACACTTGTGGTCAGGCAGTCTCAGCTGCCCAACTTTTAATCTGGTGATTATTTTTTAGTCAGCCCCCTAAGGGGTGCCCCTAGGATGTGGCGCCTTGCCAACCTTTCGCCCGCGCTCACTCGCCCGAGATATGGCGCGTGCTTGGCCGGGTCGGCAGGCCATCAATGCTCGAGGTGCGCGAGGCGGTTTTCGCCATCCATTCTTCGGGTGTTGAGGCCTTGTGCGCTTTCTTAAGCGTTTCACGCTCACCTTCGAGCGACATGAAAGGCACGCCCCAACCACAGCTTGTCTGGACACTTTCAAGATCAATCACGAATATCTGCCTTGTGCCGGTGACAAGGGTGAAGTTCGCCGCCAGCTCTTCCCATTCATCATCTTGCGGCAGGACTGCTCGACCTTTGCCGTAAAGGCGCAAGATCAGCGCCGGTTGCTGAAAGTTGCAGAACATGATGGTGATCCGCCCATCAGCAGCAAGATGGGCGTGCGTTTCATTCCCGGACCCGCCCAAGTCAAGATAGCCAACCCGCGTTGGATCAAGCACCCGGAAGGCATCATATCCCTTGGGGCTAAGGTTGATCCGCGCGTCAGGCGCAGAGGTTGCGACAAAAAAGACCGGCTGCTTTTCGATCATCGCCACGTGCTTGTCGTTCAACGCATCGAAAAATTCAGCCATGTCGTGTCTCCTGTTGGGATCAGAGGAAGTCGCGCAGGACCGCCATGAATTTGTCAAACTGATCGTGGTGAAGCCAGTGGCCTGCCTTCTGGAATTCGATCACTTTGGCGGTGTTGAAATGTTTGATCCGGCCGTCCTTTTCAGGGTTCGAAGCCCAGCTATCAGCTCCGTAGAGCAGCAAGGTCGGGCACGAAATGGCACCCCAGATCGATTCCATGAACTCGTCCGCAACATCCTCAACACCCCAGATGTTAAGGTGGGGATCGAACTTCCAGCTATAGGTTCCATCCTCGTTGCGGTTGACGCCGTGGATTGTGAGATGCCGCGCCTGATCTTTGGTGAGGTAAGAGTTTTCCTCAATCATTCGGGCGAAAGCGGTCTCGATGCTTTCATATTTGCGCGGGCTTCGACCGGCGGCTTTACGCTTTTTCTCGATCCATTCGCGTGCGCGCTGAGGATAGGGTGTCTTGCGTTGTTCGGCTTTCCAATCCGGCGAAGGTCCAAGCCCCTCAATCGCGACGAGCTTTTTCACCATGTCGGGGAACATCCCGGTGTATCGCAGTGCGACATTGCCGCCCATCGAATGCGACACGATTGAAACCGGCCCGCGTCCCATCTGGTGGATCAACTGGGCAAGATCATAAACCATATCGTTGGCGTTGTAATTGCCGTCCGACACCCAATCGCTATCGCCGTGGCCGCGGTGATCCATCGCCACAACATGCCAATCTTTGGCCAATTCCTGCGCGGTCCAATCCCAGCTTCGCGCATGATCACGCCCGCCGTGCACAAGAACCAGCGGCGGCTTTTCAGCATTGCCCCAGTCGAAGTAATTGAGCTTGAGGCGCTGTGAGATGAAGGTCTGGGAGGTTGGGCCGATAGCAGTCATGCATCAGCCAATGCCGCGAAGTTGCGCGGCTCGCAAGTCTAGCGTTCCTTGGTCGCAGAGAAGCTCAGTTCGGGGTTCTTCTCAACCTGATAGTTCACGTCCCATGGGCTTTTCGCCATGAAAACTAGGTCGCCATCGCGATCGCGTGCCAGATTTGCGCGGTTGAAGCTTTCAAATTCGTCGAGCGCCTTTTGATCGCCTTTCAACCAGCGGGCAGTTGCAAACGGAGCTGCTTCAAGCGCGGCTTCAACTTTGTATTCCGCCGACAGTCGTGAAATCAGCACGTCGAGCTGAAGCTGGCCGACCACACCGACAATGTGCTGCGCGCCGATTTCCGGATAGAAGACCTGGATTACGCCTTCTTCGGAAAGGTCATCCAAGGCCTTGCGCAGCTGCTTGGTCTTGGTCGGATCCCTAAGCTGCACACGGCGCAGGATTTCAGGCGCAAAGTTAGGCAGGCCGGTAAAGCGGACCTTGTCCTTTTCACTCAAAGTATCGCCAACCCGCAATGTGCCGTGATTGGGTATGCCGATAATGTCGCCTGCTTCTGCGGTGTCAGCAATTTCGCGGTCCTGCGCGAAGAACAGGATCGGCGAATGGATCGCGATGGGCTTGCCCAACCCTGACGGCGTTAGCTTCATGCCGCGTTTGAAAGTGCCCGAAACCTGCCGCATGAATGCGATCCGGTCACGGTGATTGGGATCCATATTGGCCTGCACCTTGAAGATGAAGCCGGTAACCTCGTCATGCTCGGGCGTAATCTGTGTTTCACCAGCAGGTTGCGGACGAGGAGGAGGCGCAAACTCGGCGATGGCTTCAATCAGTTCGGTAACGCCGAAGTTCTTGAGCGCCGACCCGAAATACACAGGCGTAAGATCGCCGCTGCGATAGGCCTCTAGATCAAATTCAGGATAGCCAACCTGCGCAAGCTCGGCCTCTTCAGCGAACTCTTCAGGAATGCTTGGATCAGCATCGCGCTTTCCGAGGAATTCTTTGGATGGTCCTTCAGGACGGCTGACCTCACCGGTCGCAAAATCGAGAATGCCTTCAAACTGCCCGCCCATCCCAATCGGCCAGCCTTGCGGGCTGACGTCGAGCGCGAGCATGTCGGCAACTTCATCGAGCGTCTCGAACGGGTCGCGACCTTCGCGATCGACCTTGTTGACGAACGTAATGATCGGGACATTGCGAAGGCGGCAAACCTCAAACAGCTTGCGCGTTTGCGGCTCGATACCCTTGGCCGCGTCGATCACCATTACGGCCGAATCAACCGCGGTGAGCGTGCGATAGGTGTCTTCTGAAAAGTCCTCGTGCCCTGGCGTATCAAGCAAGTTGAAGGTCACACCTTCGCGCTCAAAGGTCATAACCGAAGACGTTACCGAGATGCCGCGCTGCTGCTCGATCTTCATCCAGTCCGAGCGCGCGCGCCGCTGTGCCCCGCGCGCCTTGACCTCACCGGCAAGATGGATCGCGCCACCTTGCAGCAGCAGCTTTTCAGTGAGCGTGGTCTTACCCGCGTCAGGGTGCGAAATGATCGCAAAGGTGCGGCGCGAATTGGGTGCAGACATATAAGGTTCGGTATACGCGGCGACTAACCGCGCAGCTCCGCCCCCTGCTTGGCCGCCGAGGCGACGATGGCGTCAGAGATGGCCTTCAATTCGGCATCTTTGAAGCTCTTTTCCCTCGGTTGCAGGACCACTTCGAGCGCGACCGATTTCTTGCCCTCTGGCACCCCCTCACCTGCGAACACGTCGAATACCCGCGCCCCAGTAATGTTGGCTTTGTCCGCGCCCTTTACCGCACGCACCAAGTCGGCGGCGGCCAGTGTCTCAGGCACCAAAAACGCAAAGTCGCGCGTTACCGATTGCAAGGCTGGCGGCGCGTAAGTGGGCCGCGCAAAGCTTTTGGGCCCTTGCGAACCCTTGCGCTTGGGCAGCGCGTCTAGGTGAATGCCGCCCGCAACCACCGGCACATCAATATCGAAGTGCTGCAATGTCTTGGGGTGAACCGCGCCAAAGCTGGCAATGCGGTTTTTCGGGCCAAGCCTCAAGGTTGCTGACTGGCCGGGGTGATAAAAGTCACCAGCCTCGCCCATCACCATGAGATTGCCGACCGGTGCGCCCGCTGCTTCGAGCAGTTCCAGCACCTTGGCTTTGGCATCAAACGCATCAAAGCTCTTTGCTTTGCCATGCTGCCACGATCGTTCGTCGCGATTGCCAGCAAGCACGAAGGCGAGCGATGGAGCCTCGCCATCAGCGAGATAGCGGCGACCGATTTCGAACAGGCGGATGCTGGTACCGCCCCGCGCAATATCGCGGCGAACTGCCGAAAGCAGGCCGGGTAGCAACGAGGGTCGCATGACCTTCATGTCTTCGCTGATCGGATTGTCGAGCGACCAATGGCCACCGCCAACTGCATCGGCATCGTCGGCAGAGATGAACGACCAGGTGATCGCCTCGTCCAAGCCGCTGCCTGCCGCTGCACGGCGCAATTTGCGCTCAAGCTGTTGTTCGGCTGTCGCTGTCGGGCGAGCAACGCCGTCCATGCGCGGAAGCGGGGTGCTTTCGACATTTTCAAGGCCGTGGATGCGCACCACTTCCTCAACAAGGTCAGCAGCGCCTTCAATGTCATGACGGCGCAGCGGACAAGTGACGTTTCCATCACCCGCAACGGCAAAGTCGAGGCTTTCCAATATCCGCCTCTGTTCATCAGCGGGCACATCGACGCCGCCAAGACGCTTGGTCAAGCCGGTGTCGAATGCCACAACTTTAGGTTCGCTGGGCGCAGAGCCTGCTTGGACAGCCTCGCTTGCAGAACCGCCGGCAAGATCGACAATCAGACCGGTAAGCAAATCAAGGCCATCCTGAAGGAAGGCCGGATCAACACCGCGTTCAAAACGCGTGCGCGCATCGCTTGCAAGGCCGAGCTTGCGCCCCGTCACGCCGATGCGGGCAGGTTCGAAGTACGCGATTTCGAGCAACACGTCGGTTGTGTCATCCTGAACACCAGAATTCTCGCCACCCATAATGCCCGCAATATCGTGCACTTCTGCATCATCTGCGATCACCACCATGCTCTCATCAAGCGTGTAGGTTTTCTCGTTGAGCGCGAGCACTTGTTCGCCCGACTTGGCACGCCGCGCGATTACAGCACCGGTGAGCTTGGCCAGATCATAGGCGTGGGCCGGACGGCCATAGGCAAGCATCAGGTAGTTGGTGAGATCAACCAACAGCGAGATCGGACGCTGGCCCGCACTCGTCAGGCGTTGTTGCAGCCAGTCAGGTGATGGGCCGTTCTTTACGCCTTTGATGACACGGCCAAAGAATGCAGGGCACCCTTCGCGATCATCGGTGCGGATTTCGACGGGGCATTCACCAGAGGCCTTGAAGGATGGCATCTTAATCGGCTTAAGCGTGCCTAAGCCCGCCGCAGCCAGATCGCGGGCAATTCCATAAACGCCCATGCAATCGGGACGATTGGGCGTGATCGCAACGTCGATTACCGGCGAAGAACCATGATAATCGGCAAAGCTCTCTCCAACAGATGCGTCGGCAGGCAGCTCGATTATGCCGTCATGTTCATCACCCAATTCAAGCTCGCGGACCGAGCACATCATGCCGTTGGATTCGACCCCGCGGATTGCGCTTTTGCGCAGTTCCATGCCGTTGGCGGGGACAATTGCACCTGGCGAACCAAGTACGCCCTTCATCCCGGCACGCGCATTAGGCGCGCCGCACACCACCTGCAAGGGATCGCCCTCGCCGGTATCGACGGTTAGCACTTGCAGCTTATCGGCATCGGGGTGCTTTTTCGCTGTCAGCACATGCGCAACGGTAAAGCCTGCAAGCCGTTCTGCAGGGTCTTCGACCCCTTCAACTTCAAGCCCGATCGCGTTGAGCGTTTCGGTGATCTCTTGAAGCGTCGCCTCGGTTTCGAGGTGATCTTTTAGCCATGTCAGAGAGAACTTCATGCGCCCGCTCCCACTCCGCCGGAAAGGGTCGGTTGGTCAAATGACGAAAACCCGTAATGCGCCAACCAGCGCGGATCGCCGTCGAAGAAGGGCCGCAAATCGTCCATTCCGTATTTCAACATCGCGAGCCGATCGACGCCGACGCCCCAGGCAAAGCCTTGCCACTGGTCAGGATCAAACCCGCCCATTTCCAGAACGCGGCGATTGACCATGCCGCTGCCCAGCAATTCCATCCAATCGTGACCCGCATCATCGCCAGAGCCGCCCACAACGCGGCGGCCACCTTCGTTGGCATATCCGACGTCAACTTCGACCGAAGGTTCGGTGAAAGGGAAATAGGATGGGCGAAGGCGCAGTACGATATCGTCACGCTCAAAAAATGCCTTCAGGAATGTCTCAAGCGTCCATTTGAGGTGACCCAGATGAATGTTCTTATCGACAACAAGCCCTTCGACCTGATGAAACATCGGCGTGTGAGTGGCATCGCTGTCAGAACGATAGACGCGGCCAGGCGCGATAATACGAACCGGTGCGCCGCCTGGATTGGCGGCGGCGATCTGTTTCATCGTGCGGATCTGAACCGGCGATGTGTGCGTGCGCAGCAACATCTTGGCGCTTGCATTGTCGCCCGCTGCATCGGGGAAATAGAACGTGTCATGCATCGCGCGGGCGGGATGGCTTTCATCCATGTTGAGCGCGGTGAAGTTGTGCCAGTCATCCTCGATTTCAGGGCCGGTAGCGACGGCAAAACCAAGGTCGGCGAAAATCTCAGCCAGCTCATCCATCACCTGACTTACAGGATGGACCGATCCCTTGTGGGTCGCTGGCGCGGGTAGCGTCAGGTCAAGCGTCTCGCTCGCGAGCTGCGCATCAAGCGCTGCGCTTTCCAGTTCGGCTTTCTTTGCCTCCAACGCGGCGGCGACTTCGGCGCGCACTGCCTGGATTGCAGGGGCTGCTTCCTTGCGCTCGTCCGGGCTCATTTGGCCCAGTGTTTTAAGAGCAAGGCTCACCCAGCCCTTTTTGCCGAGAGCAGCCACGCGCTGCTGCTCGATTGCATCGAGTGTATCTGCCGCGGCAATGGCGCCTAATGCGGCGGTCTTTTGGGATGTCAGTTCGGTCATCTTTGGCCTGCTTAGATCAGCCGGTCCGCTAGCGTCTATTGCGCGGCTTTGCAAAGCGGCATTTTGACCTTGCCGGCTTTCGCCTACCCCGTTTCAGGCCGTTGGATCGTGCAGCCCTTGCACTGCCTTGCCTGCGATCTCCATTCTGGCGCGCGCCGCAGCCATCAGAAACGGTTTGTCGAGGGCTGCATATGCGGTCGGACTCATACCCATGAAGCGTTTGAAATCCCTCACAAAATGCGCCTGGTCGTGATAGTGGTAGTCAAGCGTGCTCAACCATTTCAACGAAGGGTCGAGCATGAATTGCGAAAGGCTGCGCAGAAAGCGTTGGCGGCGAAGCAACAGTTTGGGAGTGAAACCAAATGCCCGCTTGGTCAGCCGCTCGAGCGATCGGATATTCATTCCCATCCGGTCTGCCAGATCAGCCACGGTCGCTAGCTCCGGGTCAACCAGCGCGGTGTTAATCGCCGCGATTGTTGCCGATGTTGGGCTCTCTGCTGGGATCAGCGCCTCCATATGACGTTCGATGATCGCAAGTTCGTCGGCAAAACTGCTGCCATTATCCGCCAGGGCACCGGTCAGTTCGCGTGCCAGTGGTTGGAAAGCTGCAAAGGCGCTGTCGGTCATCGCATCACTGACAGTATCTGCATAATCGCTTGCGTGACCATCTACGAAGGCCGCCCATCCAAGCGGCATCAGGCCAATCCCCCAGCTGCGGCCAGATGACACCCGGAAACAGGTAGCCTGGCTGGTCGGGCCGGTTGCCGAGAAAGCTGGCGTTGGCTTCACCGGTTCACTGCCTATCGCCGACTGGGCCCAGCCATCCTGCTCCATGAAGCGCAGATTGGGCCATTCGGGATGAAGGAAATCCTCAAGCACCGGCTCTGAAGGCGAGGCGACAACCTCGGTACAGTAATAGGTTGTTACATAAGGGGCGAGCCCGGCGCTCGGCAGCGCAAAACGGATCGAAATCGCATTGCCCGTTTCTGCATGCATGAAGCGTCAGAGTTCCTCTTCCAATTCGGCCAACCGAAGCCTGTTTTTGCGGCGCTGCCCGAGGCCATGCCTACATTTGCAGGCTGCATTAGCCGTAGGGATACAGGGTGCAAACTGCAAATCGGTGCGTGGCAAATCCGCGCTCCGAAGCGATCAGTCTTCGGCCTCGCGCACCGGTTGATCGAGCGTTTGTGCAGCGCTGCCCCAAACGCGCGCGCGCGCCTCCATAAACGATGACAGGATCGGATGATCGAGCGCGGCATAGGCGCTGGGTGTCATCGTCATGAATTCGCTAAATTCACGCGTGAACTGCGCCTGATCGTGATATTCCCCATCCATCGCCTCGGTCCAGCGAACCTTGCCCGATGCCTGTTGCAGCATGAATGTGGAAAGGCTTCGCATAAAGCGTTGGCGCCGCATCAACAGCTTGGGAGTAAAGCCAAAGTACCGGCGGCACATTCGCTCCAATGTGCGGATGCTCATCGCGCAAGCTTCCGCCAGATCAGCGACTGCCAGATGCTCGCCGCTCACGATGGCCGCGTGGATGCGCGTGATCTTTGGCTCATCCCGGTTAGGACACATCAAATGATCCATCACCTCGACGATATGATCACGCTGCTGTTCTGGCGGCACGCTGGGGTCGCACAGCACATCGGACAGAACATCAAACTTGGCAAAGACCGGATGGCGCGCGCCATCGCAGACCAGATTGGCAACATCGAAAGCATCAGCATCGATAAAGCGAGCCCAGCCCAGGGGTAGAAAACCGATCCCCCACATGCGCGATTGCCCAAGCTCAAATTCGCACGGGCGCGAACTTGGCCCCGTTGCGCCAAAGCGTGCGCCGGTAACACTCGACTCGCCGATCCGCGATGTCGGAAACGAGCCGCCGAAAAAGCGGATATTGCCCCATTCAGGTTGGAGCGCATCGGTCAGAGTTCCGCCATCTGCTACATCAAGTGAGAGGTGATAAAAGGTGGTAAAACACCCGTCGAATTGAGGTGGCGGAGAATAGAACCGGCTGCGCACCGAATA
>Ga0316207_10003650_pt1 | contig 14083 bp, 12 predicted proteins | sample 6weekpyrite_MG_FD_204943 | JGI IMG/M metagenome (GOLD analysis project Ga0316207, IMG submission 204943) | Microbial mat bacterial communities from mineral coupon in-situ incubated in ocean water Damariscotta River, Maine, United States -... | ecosystem: Environmental > Aquatic > Marine >... | reverse complement strand
TCGCTTGCACTTACGGGTTATGTTATATAATTTATTCTTTATAGCGGTTTCAAGTTAAAGGGGTGAGCAATGTATGTGACTATTGTCTATGTTGACGTAAAAACAGATTTCGTAGAGGATTTCAAAGAAGCATGCCAAAAAAATCACGAGTCCTCAATACTTGAGTCGGGTAAATTGCGTTTTGATATCTTGCAAATGCATGAAAACCCAAGTCAGTTTGTACTATATGAAGCCTATGATAACGAAAAAGCTGCAAAAGCCCATAAAGAAACCCAGCATTATGCTCTATGGAGAGAGACAGTGGCGGATTGGATGGCATCACCTCGAAAAGGTGCTGTGTACGATGGCTTATGTCCCTAAGTTTTAGATAAAGGAATTATCATGGTTTCCAGTTTTTCCATTGCAAAATTACCCAGAATAGAATTTGGCGAAGACAAATTTAATCTGTTACCTGAAATAATTAGAAGCTATGGCACTAAAGTTTTGTTTGTAACCGGTGCAAGGTTTTTAGATGAGACAATACATTGGAAATCATTAATTGAGAAGTTGGCTGGACTAGGAATACATTGGCAGCAATTCAAAGTCTCAGGTGAGCCGTCACCTCAATTAGTTGATAATGCTGTAGAGCAATTTGCTTCGGAACAATTTGATGTAGTGGTAGGAATTGGTGGTGGTAGTCCCCTTGATGCGGCAAAAGCCATTGCTGGTTTATTAAAGGTCCAGACATCCGTGATGGACTATTTAGAGGGTGTGGGGCCTGAACTACCTTACGAAGGACCATCTACACCTTTTATTGCTGTGCCTACCAGTGCGGGGACGGGTAGTGAAGCAACTAAAAATGCAGTTCTAAGTGTTCAGGATAAATCTAAGGGGTTTAAGAAGTCTTTTCGCCATGACTCTTTAGTCGCTGAATACGCAATAATTGATCCTGCGCTATTTGATACTTGCCCAAAAGCACTGATTGCAGCTAATGGAATGGATGCATTAACGCAATTAATTGAGTCGTATGTCTCTATTAAGGCAAACCCTTTTACGGATGCCCTTGCACTAAGCGGTATTCAGAAAGTTAAAGATAGTCTGTTGCTTTGGTTTGACTGTGAGGGGGGACATAGACAAGCCCAAGCTGATATGGCTTATGCAGCTTGGTTATCTGGTATTACACTTGCGCAAGTAGGTTTAGGCTCGGTACATGGTTTAGCTTCTCCAATGGGCGCGTTTTTCCCAATTCCTCATGGTGTTGTCTGTGGTACCTTGCTGGCAGCAGCTACGGATGTGAATATCGAAGCCATGAAAGATAGAGAACCTGACAACCCTGCACTAAAGCGCTATGCAAAACTTGGGAAAGTACTCACAGGTAACTCGCATTGCAAGGATGACGAAGCGCGCATAGCTTTAACAGCACTACTCCGTCAGTGGTGCAAACATTTAAAGCTGGAAACCTTAGAGGCTTACGGTGTTCAAGAGAAAGACCTTGATCATATAGTTGCAAACTCTCGGGGTAGTAGCATGAAAACAAATCCAATCGTACTGACCGATGATGAGATAAGAAGTATATTATTACGTCGCCTGGCATCTTGAGATGTACCAAGCTCATACGATAGATAATAGGCTGAATCCACTAACACTGAGCTTCTTAGATAAGAGTTTTGAGCTCTCCTTTCGTGCCAATCATGGCAAAAAAATGCTTTCCCAAGTGCGCAGTGCATTGATTATTGCTGCAGGATTATATGTCTTGTTTGCTATTTTAGACTTTCTGGTTTTAGCGGAAGGTCAGTGGAACGCTGCTTTAGTCCGCTTTGTCGTTATCTTACCTATTTTTATTCTGGGTTATATAGCGACATACAAAACCTTTTTCAGGAAACGATTGCAAATTTTAGTTATGTTTGTGGTTTTCGCCGGGGGTATTGGTTTGTCAGTAATTGGGATAAGTTACGAAGCGTCAACAAGTAGCGACTTGTATTTGCTTGGCCCAATTTTTCCTTTATTTTGGGCGTTTATATATTCTGGGTTACGATTTATTAATGCGATGATGATAAGTTTACTACTTATCATAACCTATAACCTTATCTACTTTGGGTTTGGCCAATCTTCTCTAGTTTTTGTCACTACCTATAACTTTTTTCTATTTACAGGCTTAATTATCGGTGGGCTTGGTGGTTATACCATTGAAAAATACTATCGATTAGACTTTATAAACCAAAAACGCTTGATTGAAGAAAAACAAAAAAATGAAAAATTACTGTTAAATATTTTACCAAAAAATATTGCTAACGAATTAAAGGAGAATCAGGGGACAATTGCTAAAGATTATGACCATATTATTGTCGTGTTTGCTGACTTGGTGAAATTTTCAGAGCTTTCACAAGGGCATAGCGCAAAGGATGTAGTTAAGATATTGAATGAAGTTTTCTCCATATTTGATCAGCTGACCGATAAGTATTGTTTAGAAAAAATAAAAACGATTGGTGACTCTTACATGGCTACTTCAAATCTACAAAAACAAGACAAATATGCTTTTATGAAAATTGCGGATTTTGCATTAGAAATGAATAAATCGCTTGTAGAATATAATAGAAAAAGCGGGCAAGATTTGAAGCTTCGTATTGGTATGCATGTTGGTGAAGCGGTGGCGGGCGTTATAGGGGTAAAGAAGTTTGTTTACGATGTCTGGGGGACTACAGTGAATATTGCAAGCCGCATGGAATCCAGTTGTCCAATTAATGAAATACAGGTGTCCCAAGCAATGTATGAACTTTTAAACCAGGACTATTTATTAGAGCCAAGAGGTGAAATTGAAATGAAGGGTTTTGGTCGCTTAGAGGCATTTTTATTGAAGGGTAAAAAGGCAGATAAATGAAGCGCTTTAATCTAATAATTATCGGTGATGAACTATTAAATGCTCGCCGTAAAGATAAGCATCTTGAGAATACAATTGAACTCTTATCTGAGCGAGGCCTAGCACTACACAGATCAATAATTATAGGCGATGACCCAGAGCTAATAGTTGAAACCCTTCAATACCTAAATAATGATGAAAATATCGTTTTTTCATTTGGCGGAATTGGGGCAACACCTGATGACTATACTCGACAAAATGCTGCAATGGCTTTTGATGTTTCTTTAAAGGTACACGACCAAGGAAGAAAAATCTTAGAAGAGAAGTTTGGTGAGGAAACCTATCCTCATCGAATTAACATGGTAACTTTCCCGGCTGGTTCTCGTTTGATTCCTAATGCTTATAATAATATTCCAGGTTTCAGTTATAGGGATTTTCATTTTGTTCCGGGGTTTCCCCAAATGGCAAAACCCATGGTGCAGTGGGTTTTAGATAATTGCTATCATGATCTGAAGCCGGAAACAAAACTTGATCGAAAGTCTATTCGAGTTTATGGAAAAGGCGAAGGTTCGTTAGTGAATTTGATGAATGACGTATTAACTCAATATCCAGGCGCTAAGCTTTCTTGTTTACCCCGGATTGATTTAGAAAAAAACTATGTTGAGTTATCCTTACTTGCTGAGCCTGAGGTATGTGAGCAAGCGATGGATTTTATTATTGACTCATTGCGAAACTTGGGGGCTGAGTGGAAAAAAACCATTTAACTGCGACAGTCATAGAATGTTTTGAAATTTACGTTAAGAGCTCTTTATAGCTTTTTTTCAATACAATTAAGCTAAACCCGATAGCAAATACAGCGCTAAGTGATGCGCCAATGAGTAATCCGGTAAAACCTCCCCAAACAGCGCCTAAATAACTTAAAGGAACGTAAAAAACAAATAGTCGAACAGTGTTAGTGATTAGAGAATGAATTGGTCGATGCAGACTGTTTATTGAAGCACCGATAACCATTGTCGCTGCTTGAATTCCATAGGAGATAGGCAATATTTGCAGATATAGAGTGATAATTTTCTGAACATTGGGGTCATTGGAAAAGAGATTGGCAATGCCTGATGCACTCATGAATAATATTAAACAAAGTGCAAGTTGAAATATGAGTAAAAATTTTACCGATATTTTAACGGCTCGTTTGATTCTATCGTATTTTTTTGCACCATAGTTTTGCCCAATAAATGTGGTGAGTGAAGCAGAGAGCGCCATTGCTAACACCAAAGCTAGTGCTTCAAGACGAACACCTACACCAAACCCTGCTACGTAAGACTCACCGAATTGGGCAACAATCGCTGTAACAATACCGGTTGCAAATGGCACAAGCATATTTGAAGTGGCTGTTGGTATTCCGATGTGTAGCACTTGTTTACAGCTATTGATAAAGGATTTGAATACGATGAGTTCGAGTATGAGCAGTTGTTTTTTTCGGATTAATATCCACATGGCAACAATAAATGAGCAAAACCACGCAATTACTGTCGCAATGGCCGCTCCCTGAATACCCATTTCAGGAAATGGGCCTAGGCCAAAGATTAATAACGGGTCCATTATTCCATTGATAAGCCCTGCGATTACCATAATGATACTTGGTGTCATCATATCGCCTGTTGCCCGAATGGCACCGTTTCCGACCATTGGAACGACGAGCAAAGAAATACCTAAAAACCAGGGAATCATGTAATCTTTAATGTGTATCAGGATTTCATCACTAGCCCCTAAAAGCATAAATAGTGGATCTATATATACCAGACAAATCATAGCAATGCTTAAAACTACCAAAACTGCCATGATCAATGCATTACTAGCGGTTAACTTTGCCTGGTGATTTTCACCTTTTCCAAGTAATCGTGCTAATACTACATTTAACCCAATAGATAATCCCATTGTGAAATTTAAAAGTATGAAGGTAATCGGATAGGTAAATCCAATTGCCGCTAGCTCATTTGTTCCAAGTAAGCTGATAAAAAAAGTGTCCACCAAGCTAAACGCCATTATGGTAACAATACCGATAACCATCGGTGTGGTAGCTTTTTTCAGGGTGGGTGCAATTGGAGCATGCAACAGATAATTCTGTTTGAGCTCAGCATTTTTCATTCGAGTTTGCCTAATATAATTATTTTAAGGAGTGGGACCTAATATCGCAGTAGACCGGTCTGGCTTTTGCACTTAAGTAAATGTAGCACTTTTTCAGTAAGTTTTTCGATCCCTGACGGGATGAAGCATAAATGATAAAGGTGTTCGGCAATAGCCGAGAGTTGGCAGCTCGTGGGTAAGTGAGCAAGTGCGGCAACACTTGTTCAAAACTAACCTTTACTATGCGGTTTAACCCGTCAGGGTTCGTTTTAAATGCAAAGCCTATTCCGGGCTTTTATGTGGGAAACAAGCTTTTTGATATTTGAGGTAGTGTTTTCTGGGTACTTCGGGATTAAAAGGGAGAGTGAACATTATGCAAGCACTATATCTGCCACAAACTATCGTTATCCTCATGTTATGTTATTTTTCTTATAACATCATATTTCTTCACCCCTGATTTTTGTACAAATAGTATAAAAATTATGTCATACGTCGGTCTTTTAATAGACTAAAGCAATTGCTTTAAGATTTGGTATAATCTTTAGTATCTAAGTATATCCGCTTTTATCAATGGCGAGGTTTTTTTGACTAATATCATTGCAATTGCTGTGGGCGGCGCATTTGGCGCAGTTGGACGTTATGCTACGTCTATGTGGGTCTACCATTTAATGGGTAGAGATTTTCCCTATGGTACGTTGGCTGTGAACCTATTTGGTTCATTTGCTATGGGGATATTGAGCATTTTGCTTATTGAGCGAATAAATGTTGCCCCAGAACTAAAAAGCTTTTTGCTTGTAGGTTTTCTAGGTGCTTACACAACATTTTCAACATTTTCTATTGAAACAGTTAATTTAATTAATCATGGTGAGATGATTAAAGCAGGTGTGAATATGCTGCTCAGCGTTTTTGTCTGTGTTGTAGCATGCTGGTTAGGGATGATTTTAGGACGGCAATTATGAGAACAAGTGATGTAGGCGTATTGCGTGTATATTTAACTGATGGTGAGCGCCAATTAAATGATCTAATGGGATTTCTAAAAGAAAAAGAAGAAGTACGAGGGTTAACAGTTTTTCATGGAAACTGTGGTTTTGGGCCTTCGGGGCAGACACATATTGCAAGTTCATCGGAAGGCGCTTTGGACTTACCCTTGGTTATCGAGATGTTTGATGAGCCAGGGAAAATTCAACGTGTGATGAAACATTTGTGTGAGAAAGTTAAGCCGGGCCATATGGTAAGTTGGTCGGCAAAAATTAATGTAGACGGGATAAACGAATAAGATGTTAGATCAGAAATTATTACGCAATGAATTGGACGCGACTGCGGCTAAGCTCTTGCGTCGTGGCTATGAGTTGGATGTTGTGGCTTTTAATAAATTAGAAGAAGACCGCAAAGTCTTACAACAAAAAACGCAAGAATTACAAGCAGAACGTAATGCCAAGTCAAAGTCGATCGGTAAAGCTAAAGCGCAGGGTCAGGATATCGCACCTTTGCTGAAAGAAGTAGAGGGTTTGGGTGATGCATTAAAAGAATCTGAACAGGCTTTATCTCAGCTTCAAGATCAACTCAATGACTTGTTAATGGGAATTCCAAATATTCCACACGACTCCGTACCTAGTGGAAAAGATGAAGATGACAATGTAGAAGTTCGCAAATGGGGCGAGCCACGACAATTTGATTTTGAACCGAAAGATCATGTTGAAGTCGGCGAAGGCCTCGGGCAAGTTAATTTTGAAAACGCAGCGAAAATCAGTGGTTCGCGTTTTATGACATTGTCTGGTGGATTAGCGCGCATGCATAGAGCGTTAATTCAGTATATGTTAAATAAGCATAGCGATATCAATGGTTATACAGAAACTTATGTACCTTATTTAGTGAATGCAGACTCATTAAGAGGAACAGGGCAATTACCTAAGTTCGAAGAAGATTTGTTTGCCATACGAGAGCATGAAGGTGCATCTCAACAATTTTATTTAATTCCTACGGCAGAAGTTCCAGTTACCAATATCGTTCGAGATACGATTATATCCGATAATGAAATGCCTTTACGTTTCGTTGCACATACACCGTGTTTTAGAAGTGAAGCGGGCTCTTATGGCCGTGATACACGAGGCATGATACGTCAGCATCAATTTGAAAAAGTAGAGTTGGTGCAAGTGGTACGACCGCAGGATTCTCACCAAGCTTTAGAAGAATTGACGTCTCACGCTGAGGGAATACTTCAAGATTTGAACTTGCCTTATCGTCTAATGAGTTTGTGTACCGGCGACATTGGGTTTTCTTCTTGTAAAACTTTTGACCTAGAAGTTTGGTTGCCAGGACAACAAAAATATCGTGAAATTTCATCATGTAGTAACTTTGAAGATTTTCAAGCACGTCGCATGAAAGCTCGATGGCGAAATCCAGAAACAGGTAAGCCAGAACTAGTACACACCGTAAATGGCTCTGGACTCGCTGTCGGCCGCACCTTAGTTGCTATATTAGAAAATTATCAACAAGAAGATGGCTCTGTTGTCGTACCTGAAGTATTGAGACCTTATATGGGTGGAACGATTGAGGCTATTGCCTAAATTTATGATTTATTTGCTTTTATCCATAATTAAAAGTTAATTGCTAGGGACAATTAAACTTATTGGAATTGTAATATCAGAATTTTCACCTTCTGCATTTAATATAAAACGAGCTTCTAAAGCATTTTCGATATCTGCTTCTGACCTAAATACCAAGTAAACTTCTTCATTTGGTCTTAGTTTTGGGTCTAGTGATAATTCTTCTAAGCGTTTTAGAGAGGTGTCAGATGGTGTTACAGGCACACTTAAATTGAAACTAAAACTTTTGAGATTAAAGTTTCTATTCGACAAGTTTTTTATGTATACCCCAAATATTGAACTACTTACTAGCTCGTTGTCTACGTTTAAGGACATATCAATAGAAACGCCTACACGATAGATCATATTTGCCATGTCATCTGTACTGTAAATGGCGATATATCTGCCGATAAAACTATTGGGAATTGTAGCAACAATATAAGTTAGTCCACTGTTAGTCGAGTTATGAGCAAAACTTGCAATTCCGTTTTCAGTGGTTAGTGTAAGATCCTCAACATCGATAACTCCCTCGCTATTTCTGCTATAAATGCTGATTTTGATTTCTGTAGTATCAGGTACCTTTATTGATTGGTCTGCCGCCTGAACATTTATTGTAATAGTTGTCGTATCTGATCCGTCATTTAAAATGACGCTTGGATCAGCATTTAAGGAAAGTGACACGGGAATAGACGGATCAGATACGATATTTATTTGTAATGAGCCGCTAAAGTTATCGTATTTTGCAGTAATAGTTACATCGCCATGATCTCTAGCATAAGACAGACCAGGATTGTCAATGTTATCGATAAATAAGACAGATTCATCATTGGTAGACCATAATACTTGATCACTAATGTCTTGTGTGGAGTTGTCAGAAAAAGTTGCAGTTGCTGTAATCTTGTTAAATCGGCCTTTGTAAAACAGACTTAGGTCAGCTTCTAAAGTAATAAAATTCAAAGTAGCGTCAGTAGTGCTAATATTTATTTCTGTATGTAGTTCATCATAATTTGTAGTTACTATTGCTTCCCCATTGGACAAAGCTTTTACGGATGCTGTTTTGTTGTTAATATTTATTACGTCGGTATTATCAGTTAGTAGTATAACTTCCGATGTAATATCCCGTTGAGAATCATCACTAAACGTACCGAGTACAATTAATTTTTCACTAAAACCAATCGGCAGCGTAATATTTTCTTTCGAAAACTTTATGCTAGTAAGCTGAGCATTTGTCACATCGAAAGCGAAGATGTTGCTTTGGCTTCCAAGAGTCGCACTTACTCGGCACTCGCCAATTGCACGTGTGCTAACAATCCCTGGGTTATTTGTAACGTCGGAAAAAGTACAAATATCGGGGCTCAAAGATTGCCAATCTGCTTGATGAGTAATATCCCTAGTGGTGCTATCGCTGAAATTTCCTGTAGCAGTAATTTTGTTAGAAAAACCAAGGGGAATCAATGTGTCTCTATTTTCTGCTGTTAGCTGAATATTTTTGATGGTGCTTTGAACGACAGAAATTGACAATTTGCCAGATATGGGTATTTCAGATTGAATGGAGGTTGTGGCAGATATCTCTACATTGCCTTCAAAGAATGTGGTTAATTGTCCGGAGAAATTTTCAGCATTGCTTACATGTGCAGCCGATGCGTTATTAGATTTCCAAATTACCTGGGAGGTTAAGTTTTGTTGGGTGTTGTCAGAAAAAATTCCGGTAGCTGTTAAGTTTAATTTTGTATCTATTGGAAGAGTCTGGTTTTTTGGTGAAATGTCAATCCGGCCCAGTGTAGCATCTGTAACTGTAATGTTTATAGGTTGGGCGTTAATGTTATGACTGAATGCTGATACAGTGTATATACCAGGTATATGGCCAAATATTTTGCCTAAACTATTTGTGGCATTGGAAACCCTTAAACCAAAATCGTCCGATGACTCGTAAATGATGTCATGCATTATGGCGGCACTTGAGTTATCTGAAAATAATGCAATTGCATTGATATTAAGCTGAGTGCCTTTTGCTAACTGCGTACTATCTGCTTCCAATATTATTTTAACAATTTGCTTGTCTACTGAGTTTAATGTTGTTGTAGAAGTTAGGTTATTAAGGGATGCGCTAATAGTAGTTTGTCCTGCTCTTAAACAGTTTATTAAACCTTCAGAGCCAATGAGATTGCTAACTAGGGCGATGGAGGTATCCCAACTTTGCCAAATAACTTGGCTGTTTAGGTTTTGTTTACTTCCATCACTAAACACGCCAATGGCATTTAGTTGTTGTTTTGCATTGGGGTAAAGCTCAAGATTATTTGGCTCGATTATTAATTCAACTAATGTTGATTCGTTAACAGTGATTTGAGTAGCATCAGATTTATCATTTAACTGAGCGGTTATCTTTGCTGAGCCTACTGATTTGGCGAAAGCTCTACCAGAAATGGTAGCCGCATTATCAATTGTGACAATACTTGAGTTATCACTTGACCAGCTGACTTCTTTGGTGACATCTTTTCTAGTGTTGTCTGAATATATGCCGATAGCTGTTAAATTTACGTAGGTGCTTTTAGACAGTGTTACGGGTTTTAAATTTATTTCGATATCACTTAATTCGGCGTTAACAACTTCAATTTCTAGAGTGTCGGTATAACCACCAAGAGTTGCAGTAATAGTTGAAAAGCCAGTTGACAATCCTAATAGGATACCTTCTCGATTTATAGCATTGCTCACAGAGATTATTGAAGGATTTTCACTAGACCAAATGACTTCGTTTGTGAGGTTCTTAATTGCGTTATTTGTATAAAAGCCTTCAACCTTGAGTTGAATCCTGTCATTTTCAAAAACTGCGGAAGAAAGTGGAGTGATTTTTATGCTTTCTAAACTTGGATTCTGGACTATAAGAGAGCGTGTAAATGAAATGTTATTATAAGTTGCTGTTAGTGAAAAATCGCCCAGTTGGTTTAATGTGATAATATCATTGTTAATTGAGGCGACATCTGAGCTAGTAATATTCCACTGAACTTTACCAGTCAAAACTACATCATCTCCGTCGCTGAGGAATCCGGTTACAATTTTTTTGTTTAAGTCTAAGGTGTCACCAAGAAAAAGTGCTTCGGGAACACTAAAGTAAATTGATATGGGCAAATCAGATTCGATTACAGTAATGTTGATTGTTTCTTCAATACTATCGAGATTGGCGGTTAATTCCGTTGTTCCAGCTTTTATTCCTGTAATACTGGAATTATTTACGACTAAAACTTTATCATTAGTTACTGTCCAGTTAATACTTTTACTAATGTCTTGTTTTGTGCCATCGTCATATATTCCTATCGCATTAAGTTGTCTTGATTGATCTATGAGTATGTTCTGAGGAGCTGGGCTTATATTTATCGTTTTTAATTTTGCAGGAGAAATTGTTAATGTAAAATCGACCGTCAATTTATTAGAGGTAGCGCTGATGGTCACTTCACCAGGATCTAACGCTTTAACAAGACCTTGTTCGGAAATTGTTGCTAAATTCTCATTTGATGAAGACCATGAGACGATTTCTGAAAAATCCAAACGATCGCCATTTTTTGTGAAAGCCGTTGCATAAAACTGTAAGTGAGTGTTTAAAGCAATTTGAGAGCTATCTGCTGTGATCTCTATAGAGTTTATCTCGATCTTTGATGAAGATTTTGAACTTTTACTGCAGCCAGAGCAGCCAGTATTGCTCACGATGATGATTATTAGAGCAAAAATAAGTAAAAGTTTATTGATGACTTTCCAAGGCAGGTTATTTTGAGTTTTCATTATTTGTTCTTTACAAAAGGATTTATAGATAATATGTGTTCATTAATTATACATTATTAAGGTAACAATAGGCATATTACATTGTTAAAATTTGTTAGTTATTAACAAGCAATAATTATGACAACAGAATTTGTTAATCGTCAGGAAGTAAAGAGAGAAAATCTACTGAAAATTCAAGTCTATCAATGGTAAGTATTGGAATTGTATAGGTTTTTGGGACTTTACGGTGCGCTTCACCATGCTGATCTGCTTGAATACTTATATGGTGATCTAAGGATTCCAGGACTAAATGTGGCCCATCGTCTAAAATTTCAACGACTTGGCAATAGGTCTCTAGATAGATAACTCTCAGTCCTATCATTCCTCTCATTTGATGGGTTGAAAACTCTAAAGTACTCATCGGATTTGACAACGCCCTCTATCGAAAGATCATTTGAATAGCTTCAAGGTGTTGAGATCAATTTAAATCAGATTACAATGAATAACAACAGTTATCACTCTCTATAAATAAATGAAATTCCAGGGTATTTTATATGGTTAAAGTATTATTTGTCTGCATGGGCAATATTTGTCGCTCTCCTACCGCCGAAGGAGTATTCCGCGCAGTTGTAGATGAAGCTAAGCTATTACATCGAATTGAAATTGATTCTGCCGGTACACATGCCTATCACATAGGCGAGCAACCCGATAGGAGATCGCAACAAGTCGCATTAAGTCGTGGTTTTGATTTAAGTAATCAGCGTGCACGCAAAGTTAAGTCTTCTGATTTTGAATATTATGATTTCATACTGGCTATGGATAAAGAAAATTTAGGCATTCTTAGATCTAGTAGCCCTGGCGAACATACTGACAAATTACAGCTCTTTTTAGATTACGCAAAACATATGAAAGAGTCTGAAGTGCCTGATCCTTATTATGGTGGTGGACAAGGGTTTGAGCATGTACTGGACTTGGTCGAAGCGGCATCACAAGGCTTGCTAGGCCATATTCGGGAAAAGCACAAATTATAGTCTCAATATTGTCTGCTAATACAGGACTTTGCTTGCCTCTTCGTGTATTATTTGCGCCTTTAAATGCTGAACTTAATTTGTATGTTAGAAATCAATCCAATTGAAAATCGAATCAAAGATTACTTAGCGCGTTCTGAGTCGCTGAGGGGGTATCTTTGACTACGAAAATAAGAAAGAACGACTAGAAGAAGTAGTCGGAGAGTTAGAAGATCCTGCGGTTTGGAACGAACCTGAAAAAGCACAAGCATTGGGTCGTGAGCGTGCTCAACTAGAAGATGTTGTAAATACGCTTGACAATTTGAGCAGCTCTCTGGCTGAAGCGAGCGAGCTATTGGAAATGGCCGTTGAAGAAAATGACGTTGAAACGGTTGACTCTGTGATTGCCGATCTTGATGAGCTACAAACATTGCTTGAGAAGCTGGAGTTTCGTCGAATGTTTTCCGGTGAAATGGACCCCAATAATGCCTATCTTGATATTCAGGCAGGATCTGGTGGAACCGAAGCGCAAGATTGGGCAGAAATGTTGTTGAGAATGTTCTTGCGTTGGGGCGAGCGACGAGGATTTAAAACAGAATTGGTTGAAGCATCAGCGGGTGATGTCGCAGGAATTAAAAGTGCGACGATTCATTTTGAAGGTGATTACGCATTCGGTTGGTTACGAACAGAAACAGGTGTTCACCGCTTAGTTCGAAAATCTCCATTTGATTCTGGTAATCGTCGACATACATCATTTTCTTCGGTTTTTGTTTCACCCGAAGTGTCAGACGATGTTGAAATTGAGATAAATCCAGCGGATTTAAAAATAGATACATATCGCGCTTCTGGAGCAGGTGGGCAGCACGTCAATAAAACAGACTCGGCAATTCGAATTACCCATTTGCCGACTAATACAGTTGTACAATGTCAAAATGATAGGTCGCAACATAAAAACAAGGCTGCTGCGATGAAAATGTTAAAAGCTAAGCTTTACGAGTTAGAAATTCTCAAGCGTAATGAAGAAAAGCAAGCATTAGAGGATTCTAAATCGGACATTGGTTGGGGTAGCCAAATACGCTCGTATGTTTTGGATTCTTCACGGATTAAAGATTTACGTACTGGCCATGAAACTGGGAACACGCAAGCAGTGTTAGATGGGGATCTAGACCCATTTATCGAAGCAAGTTTAAAAAGTGGTTTATAAATAACTGAAACAATTTTGGTACAAAGAATGACAGAGCAAAATACAACTGAAGAACAAATTGACGAAAATAAATTAATATCAGAACGTCGAGCCAAGTTGGCTAGTCTGCGAGAAGAAGGTATAGCCTTTCCAAACGATTTTCGTCGCAATGTGATGGCGGGTGAGTTACATGCTGACTACGAAAATAAAGATAAAGAAGCCTTAGAAGCTGATCCTGTTCGTGTTTCTGTTGCCGGTCGCATGATGACAAGACGAATAATGGGTAAAGCAAGTTTTGCTCATATACAAGATATGTCAGGAAAAATTCAATTGTATGTCGCGCGCGATTCTTTGCCTGAAGGTGTTTATAATAATCAATTTAAAAAATGGGATATTGGCGATATTCTTGGTGCCGAAGGTGTATTGTTTCGTACGAAAACAGGGGACCTTTCTGTTAAAGTCGACAGTATTAAATTGCTTACGAAATCAGTTCGTCCGTTACCTGAAAAATTTCATGGATTGACAGATCAAGAAGTAAAATACCGTCAGCGCTATATTGACTTGATCATGAATCAAGATTCACGAGAGAAGTTTG
>Ga0316207_10003649_pt1 | contig 14086 bp, 10 predicted proteins | sample 6weekpyrite_MG_FD_204943 | JGI IMG/M metagenome (GOLD analysis project Ga0316207, IMG submission 204943) | Microbial mat bacterial communities from mineral coupon in-situ incubated in ocean water Damariscotta River, Maine, United States -... | ecosystem: Environmental > Aquatic > Marine >... | reverse complement strand
ATATCTTCAACTGCTTTACGTAACTCCATCACCTCGAATGGCTTACGTATAACGGTACATGCACCTATTAGTTTTGCGACAGGCAAATAGTCAAAACGTCCATTCAAACCACCACCGCCTGATATAGCGACCACCTTTTGACCCGGTGTTTTTTTATCAATATTCATTAACAGGTCTATGCCGTTCATTTCAGGCATGACCAGATCAGTGATAACAAGATCGTATGAATCACTCTCCAGCAAGTTTAGTGCCTCTACTCCATTTTCTGCCTGCTTTATTTCATATTCATCTGACAACATATCATCGATCATTTCGCGCATATATGCTTCATCGTCAACTACCAATACACGTTTCATAGACATACTCCTAGAATAACTCGACATCGTCAGATTGCATGGATTTCTGCTGAACAGAAGCAGTCGTGTTTTTGACTTCAAATAACCTGCTGTTCATTGCATTCATCTTTTCAAGCAATTCATGTTCATTTAATTCAGTATCTGCGCCAGCATCCACAAGCATCTGCGATACAAGGTCAAACGCATCACCAACAACCAGCACTCGTGATTCCACACGTTCCGTAATTTGTCGAACAATATCTTCAAACTGTAATGAGCGCACCGCAACATCGACATCACTACTTATCGTTTGTGCGATAGATGAAATTTCTTTAAGGCGATTGGATGTAAGCACTTCCAGATCTTCAAGATCCTCTACAATTTCACCTACTCTTTTCTGTGTACCAAGTGTCACATCGAGATCGCTAGATACTAGCGTGCCAACAACCATGCCTATCTGCTTCATGGTGTCTTTCATCAACTCATGTTGGCCGCCTATCTGGCCGGCAAATTCACTACTACGCATAGAAAGTGAGCGTACCTCGTCCGCCACCACTGCAAAACCACGACCATTTTCGCCTGCTCGTGCTGCCTCAATTGCAGCATTTAATGAAAGCAGATTGGTCTGACGCGAGATACTTTCAATCTCAACCAGCATTTTCTCTATTTCTTCAATTTGAGCCTGCATTGTGTTTAATGACTCAACCAGAGTCATACCTGATTTACCTGTTTCTGCAATACTGGACACCAGTGTTTCAACAATATCTTTCACTTCTATAAGATATGGTTTACCACCATCTGTATCTTTCATTTTCTGTGTACTAACCGAAACCTCTTTAACGTATGCAGACTGATTCTGTGTATTCGCTTCAATCCCCTTAAAACTATTTATAAGGCTTACAATCGCATCAGATTCAACACTACGTTGTTGCTGTATATCCTGGCTTGATAAACCTGTTACTTCGCCAATATTATCGCGTAGTGTGGTGATACTATGCTGTATGTTGTACTGACCCAGCAGGTGTGATGATTCAGACTTTTTATTCGTTTTTTCAGTATTGCCGTCAGCTTTATTTTTAATGTCGCGCACTAGCCACACAATGCTGATCACGGTTAGTACTGCGTATGCAGTCATGGATGCGTTAGACATATACAATGCCATACATCCTGCTATCCACGCTGTTAACTGCCACCCCGTATTTTTAATTATTTTATTCATGCCTGGTTACCCATTTTCATATTTTGCATCCAGTCGATAACGCCTGTTGTTGCTATTTCTTCATACAGGATCTGATCAACGGTGGGTTCTATACCTTTTTGCAAGACGAGTTGTTCTGGTGTTTCACGTAGTATCTTCAGGAATGTTGCTGTCAACTCAGGATCACGCCAGCCCTTTTCTGTTTCTTCTTCGAAGATGGCAATGATTTTCTCCTGGTCAAATGCTTTTTTGTATGGTCTGTCTGATGCAAGCGCATCATAGATATCTACCGTCTGGAATACACGTGCCAGCAAAGGGATCTCTTTACCTTTTAGGCCATAGGGATAACCTGTACCGTCATAGCGTTCATGATGTGACATAATTATCTGCACGACATCTTTCATACTCGTTAGACTTGAACAGATATGTCCACCAATAATGGTATGCTGACGCATGATTTCCCACTCAGCATCATTGAGTGGACCATTTTTCAGTAATATGCTATCCGGTATACCTAATTTACCGATATCATGTAACACACCACCGCGACGCAGTGCGGTAAGCTCGCGTTCTGATAACCCTAACGCTTTCCCATATACGACTGACATATGGCTTAATCTGGAACAGTGATCACCGGTTGTTTCGTCTTTTGCCTCAACCATCCGTGCCAGTGTAAATAAAAGATTCTCGGCATTATCCAGCTGATCGGTTTGGCGCTTATTACGAATGGCACCTTTGACACGCGCGACAAGCTCAACTGGACTATAAGGTTTACGCACGAATTCATTCGCTCCGGCATCGAGACTTTTTGCCAGCTCAATAGACTCTGTATTACCAGTAACCATAATAATTGGGATGAGGGGCATATTTAGATCATGGCGAATCTTCTGACAGACTTCGTCACCATCCATTTCAGGCATACGTTTATCGAGAAGAATGACATCGACTTCATGTGCTTTTATAAAATCGATTGCCTCAACGCCATTAGACGCTTCGTGTATTTCAAAAACATCGTCTGAATAATTCAGTACTTCGCTAACCAGACGACGTTGCATGGGTTCATCATCGACGATCAATACTCGATTAATATCCATAGCCAATGTGCCTCAGTATCATATGCATGCCCTCAAAACACGGATCACCCAGATCCGTGCGCCCCCTCTACATGGATGAAAATGTATCTGTGATATCGAAAATATCTATTTTGAAAGATATATCGATATTCAAGAGCCTAATCGGCAATAATGCTTAAGACTTGAGGATAATCATGAAAGACTGCATTACCCCCCCTGGAATCAGGGGAATAGATGCATTTTTAAGGCGTTTGTTACTAAATCAGCGCTAAAAATTAAGGTTTGTTTAAGCTAGTTAGCTTGCCTGCACCCTGGGTATCTCGGGATCAGGATCATTGGTTTCAACGGCACACACAATATTCAGCGGGCAGCTGACATCATCATGCTCACCGCCAAGCTGCTCCCAGGCATGATCTAGTGCAAGCTCCGGTACACGGAAGAAAAATTCCTTACCAACGCGTTCAACAAAACCAGAATGTCTGAGCACATCCATGATCTGTTTCTTGAAGTTCGCATACAATACGATGACACCGGCTTTATTGAGGCGTTTTGTCAGCAGCGTTAGCATCTCCTCGCCGGTTGAATCTATCTGATTAATACCTTGTCCATCAACAATAATATATTTCAGATTTTCTTTCTCCGCAGAGCGGCGCATGACGGTGTCTTCAAAATAACTGGTGTTAGCAAAATACAATGAACCATCAAAGCGAATCATCGTGATATTAGGGCAGGTATCCAGCTTATGAAGCTCAGCATCACGTAACGAACCATCACGATAACGCGACAGTACAATCATACGCGGTTTCATTGTCTTATAGAGGAAAATGACAAGCGACAGGATCACGCCAATCATAATGGCCCGATCAAGATGCGGAGCATACGCGAGTGTCAGAACGAAGGTAATGATGGCAACAATGCCATCATTACGCTGAATCTTCCAGATATGCACAATCTCTTTAAAGTTAACCAGCCCAATCACTGCCATCATGATGACAGCTGCCAGTGTTGCCTGTGGCAGGTGATATAGCAGCGGCGTAAAGAAGAACAGCGCAATCACAACGACCAGCGTGGTTACGACTGAGGAAAATCCACTCAGTGCCCCTGCACCTATATTCACGGCCGATCGGGAAAACGACCCGGATGCGGGATAACTCTGAAAGAAACTACCCACTATGTTGGACATACCCTGTCCAACCAGCTCCTGGTTAGTATCCAGCTTTTGGCGTGTACGCGTTGCCATGGCCTTGGCAATCGCAATGGCCTCCATAAAACCAATCAGGCCGATAGCAATAGCAGAACCAATGAGCTGCAGGATGACCTCAAGACTTAATGTCGGTATTTTAAAACTGGGCAGACCTGCTGGTACAGTACCGACCACCTTACCGCCTGCATTAACATTCACCTTACCATCACTATTTATACCCACAACATTCCAGACGTTGCCATCTCCTGTTTTGCCATCAGGAATTTCTTCAACAAATGTCCCGCCAGTGCCAGAGTCATCGGCGATGTAATAGACTGGTACGCGCTGCATATCTTTTAGCAGCGACTTCATTATTCCCTGTTCCTGTGAAGTACGTAACTTCAGAATATTCAGACTCTGCTGTTCGGTAAGCGTGCGTAGATCGCGCTCGCCAAACTGTTTTTTCAGACCGGCAAAACGTGACTTGGATGCCTCAAGTTGGGCCGTCAAGTCAGTAAGTTTCTGGTTCACTTCCTTAATAACAACGAGTCGAGGTTGTACTGATGCCGACTGAATCTGCTCAATCTCGACCGACTGTTTATTCTCAAACTTCATGAAAAACGATAACGCGGTAGTAATGGCTACTGCGATCAATACACCTGGTATCTTCGGGCTGATCTTCTTCAGGATGATCATGATAGCGAATGCGGCAATAGCAAACATCAAGGTCATCATATGCGTTTCTGTGGTAGCCGCGACCAGCGTGTTCCACACCGTTTGATAATGCGCCTCTGCCTTTTCAACACTCACACCAAAGATTTTACCGAGCTGTGATGTCGCAATAATTATCGCCGCAGCATTAGTAAAGCCGAGTACAACCGGGTGAGATAGAAAATTAACCAGCACGCCCAGTTTCAGAAGCCCCAGCGATAATTGAAAAAGCCCCACAATCAGGGTGAGAAGTATCGCGTAGGCGATATAGGCCTCGCCACCAGCTGTAGCGAGTGGTTCCAGTGTTGCGGCGGTGAGTAATGACACCACAGCAACCGGCCCTGTCGCGAGTTGTCGCGAGGAGCCAAACAGAGCGGCAATGGCGGGCGGCATAAATGCGGCATACAGGCCATAGTAAGCCGGTAGACCAGCTAGCTGTGCATAAGCCATTGATTGAGGTATCAGCACCAGCGCGACGGTGATGCCCGCTATCAGGTCGGCACGCCAGACCTGTGGCACTTTATGTATCCAGCGCAGAAATGGGAATAGCTGAGTGAGTAAAGTATTTTTATTATTTTCCAGCGTCATGCTTGGTTACCCATTGATTATATTGAAAAAACAGGATGATTTTCGTGACTGCCGAGGGCTACATTGGCTCTCGGTTATGACAATCTATTGATATTAATATAAAAACTGTTGTAATTACAATCGTGCGCCAGAATAGTTTCCTTTTATGAAAAATCATTTAGCTGGCATTTTTTCTTTTGTTTGCAGTCACTTCCTTTGAGTTTTTTGTCAAAACTGTGAGCCTATTCACAGCAATGGAGTTGCTAAAAAGATTACTTATACTAAAGTTTTAGAACAATAAACATTTTCTTTTTAATATTTGCCCGAGTTGCGAAAATTATTCTGAAAACATAGAGTCGCATACAACGAAATACATAATAAATAAGGACGACTACGTTTCTACAGAAACCCAAGATCAGGAGGTCTAACACCGCTATGAAACTCTCAACCCGCTCCCAATATGCCATCACCGCCGTACTTGAATTAGCGTTAAATCAGGGTAAAAAATCAGTTACCTTGCTTGAAATTGCTCGCATGGAAGATATTTCACTTTCATACCTCGAACAATTATTTACCCAGCTGCGCCAGCATGGGCTAGTGAAAGGACGTCGTGGTCCTGGTGGTGGTTACACGCTTGCGCGTGATCCAGAAGATATCACCGTGGCTGAAATTGTTACCGCTGTTGATTCTTCTTCAACGGTAAATACTGCTGACAGTGATCCTAGCAAGGGCATTACCAGTGCTCATCTGTGGCAACACCTGAGTAATAAGATACATAACTACATGTGCCGTATTACCATCGCGCAGATCGTCGCGATAGCAAAAAGCGATGATGAAAAAGCCGCTGATACTGATGCCGATGTAATGGATATGGATCAGTTCAAGAACTCTGCCTGATTACTGCAACGCCTTACTCACAATTTCATAGCAATCTTTGGACAGCTCGGACATCGATATGATGTCCTTGAGCTGTTGCTGCATGTGCGCCTGGCGTTGTGCATCATAGCGGCGCCAGCGGTTCAGTGCGCTCACTAAACGTGCCGTTATCTGTGGGTTCAGCTTATCCAGCTGCAACACCATGTCCTTTAAAAATTCATAACCCGCACCACTGGCATCGTGAAAACGCACATGGTTACCATGACAGAAGCTACCGATAACGGAACGCACTTTGTTTGGGTTTCTAATATCAAAAGCAGGATGCTTTATCAGTTGCTTCACTCTATCGAGAGTATCTGGCAACTTGGAACCAGACTGTAGCGCAAACCATTTTTCCAGCACCAATGGATCGTTTTGCCAACGCTGATAGAACATCTCCAGCGCTTCTGCGCGCCTGTCACAGTCACAATGCGTCAGTAAGGCCAATGATGCCTGAGAATCCGTCATATTCCTGGCCTGTTTGAACTGCTCGAAGCACAGCTCTATGGCCTCTTCTTTCTGAGTTTGCATCAGGTAACCCAGACAGAGATTCTTTAGACTACGTCGCGCCACGGATTCGGCATCCGGTGAATATGCCTCGCTAGACTGATTCTGCTGATAGGTACGCAAAATATCATCATAATATTTCTCGGCAAAGGCACCGCGTACTGCTTCACGGGCAATGAATAAACCATCCGCGTCGACGATATCCATAAAATCTGCGAGATAACGTTCACCGGGCAACACCAGCGTCTGCGCAACCAAAGCCTTGTCGAGTTCGGTATCACTCAGTGTGGTATGCAGGGCTTCAAGAAAATTCACATCCACTGCGAGTGCCTTATCTGCCTGATAATCACTGACCAGCGCAAGAATGATTTTTCCGGCGAGAGACTGCCCTGCCTCCCAGCGATTAAAGGCATCGGTATCATGCCTGAGTAAAAAGTTTAGTTGACTCGTATCATGATCAGTTTCGAGTCGCACCGGTGCAGAAAAGTTTCTCAGCAGAGAAGGCACTGCGCCTTCAGGCACCGCGTTAAATTCAAATGTCTGCACAGTATCTGTGAGAGGTAAAACGCATTCTTTGGCCGCCCCATCACAATGACAATCACTGCTGTTTAGCGTGATGTTGTTGCCTTGCTCATCAAGTATGGCCATCTTTACAGGAATGTAAAACGGCTGTTTGTCTGTTTGCCCTGGCGTTTCAGGACAGTGTTGTGACAACTCAAGATGCAATGTAGACGAGTCGGCAGAATATTGTGAGGTCATATTCACCACAGGTGTCCCCGCCTGTGCATACCAGCGACGAAACTGCTCGAGACTGATATCGTTCGCATCCTCCATCGCGGTAACGAAATCATCTGTTGTCACCGCCTGGCCATCATGGCGCTCAAAATACAGATCGGTACCCTTTCGAAAACCATCAGCGCCAAGTATCGTATGCATCATACGCACAACTTCTGCGCCCTTGTTATAAACAGTCGCAGTATAAAAGTTACTGATCTCAATATAAGAGGCCGGACGTACCGGGTGTGACATGGGGCCTGCATCTTCCGAAAACTGACCGGCTCGCAACATACGTACATCGGAAATGCGCTGTACTGCACGTGACGTCATATCGGAAGAAAACTCCTGATCACGGAACACGGTAAAGCCCTCTTTGAGGCTTAACTGAAACCAGTCACGACAGGTGACGCGGTTGCCTGACCAGTTGTGGAAATACTCATGTCCTATGATGCCTTCAATGCGCAGATAATCATTGTCCGTCGCGGAATCTTCGCTGGCGAGCACACAGGAGGAATTGAATATGTTCAGCCCCTTGTTTTCCATTGCACCCATATTGAAATCGTTGACCGCAACAATCATGAAAATATCGAGATCATATTCTCGCCCATAGACCTCTTCATCCCACTTCATCGAGCGTTTCAGGCATTGCATCGCATAATCGCAACGACTGATATTTTCTGGCTCGACGAAAATACGCAGCGTGATAGCTCGCCCCGACATGGTAGTGAAGTGATCTTCAATGTGACGTAGATCACCGGCCACCATGGCAAACAGATAACTCGGTTTTTTGAAGGGGTCATGCCAGGTCGCCCAGTGACGACCATTTTCGAGATCGCCGCTTTCAGTATTGTTGCCATTCGAGAGCAGCACAGGGTATTTGCCCTTATCGGCAATAATCGTCGTGGTAAACACGGCCATCACATCAGGTCTATCCAGATAGTACGTAATCTTGCGAAAACCCTCGGCCTCACATTGTGTGCAAAACATACCACTAGACTTATACAGGCCTTCTAATGAGGTATTTTCCTGCGGCTTAATTCTGGTGACTATTTCCGTAGTAAAGGATGATTTGTTCGCAGGAATACACAGAGAATCAGAGGATAGCGTGTAGCTATCAGGTTGCAGTGTGTTGCCATCCACACAAATCGATACCAGCTCCATATCATGCCCGTGTAACACCAGTGGCGGCAGTTCATCGTTCGCCACAGTGGGGTTTAATCTCACCTGCATGGTTGATGTTACTAGTGTGTGTTCTTCAGCAAGGTCTACCGTAAGGTTAATGGCATCAATGAAATAGTCCGGTGCCTGGTAGTCTTTAAGATAGATTGTCTTTGGAGTTTCAGTATACATAGCTAGTCGTCGGCTTAGTCAACAGACTCCCGAGTATACTGTAAGTCTTAAATAATGTGGGATGATTCTAAGTAAGCTATTGAAGTGGTTTACTCAAGATATTCCTGATTATAACTGGGTTCAGATTCCCCAGCGTCATCATCTATATCCATCATGCCCTGCCACTCGCCATCATTTTCCTTGGGCTCAAGTTGCATTTCATACCACTCATCAAGCGAGACTCGTTCTGGCTCATTAGCTTCGCGTTTAAGCTCGACAATACCATCGTAATCATCAATGGCAATGACTTCATAATCGATTTCGTTATCAAGATCTGTATAAACGGCACCAACAATCGGTTCTGCATCAAATGACATAACAATACCCCTGAAACAAAGCGCTAAAACTATTAATTCAGTACATGACTGCAAAGGTCTTATAGCAAGTAATGTAGCTAAAAATAGCGAGATCGCTAGAAATTTTGGGGTGTTTTTATGACTATTTTCTCATACAAACTTTGTGCCAGATCTCCAGTCTTGTCGAGACTACGCAGCACTTATACCTTGAGTTACTCAAGTCACCATTATGATTTTTAAGCAAAATTTCGTCACATTTAAAAAACCATAAGTTTCCCGCAACGCTATGAGGCATCCAGCTGCACTTCACGAATACGATATTCACCACCATGGTTTTTTAACAGAAAACCGTTGAAGCCCTGTGCAAAAACACTATCAACAGTACGCATTACAGGGGTGTCATTTAATATAAGCTGCATTTCACCAAAATTGTTACGTGTTAATACCAGGGTATGTTCTTTATTCAATAGATTAACGGCTGGTAAGCGTTTCTGAACAAGTACAGCGACACCGCTTCTGGTGATTTTGATTAGCTGGAATAATGGCGTGCTATCCAGGAATAATCTTATACGATAGCCATCCGTACGTTGTTCATTTTGATACACGCCCCATTCAAGAAGTGACTTGTCACGTAACACTGTGGTCTTAAGTGAAATACGAAAAGCGTTACTGATTGAGATATCGTTGACTAGAATAGCGGGCGGCTGCTTTTTGCGATTCTCGGGTTTCTTGTTCTTGTCTAGTTCATTAATAAGAACATTGAACAGCAGGTCACCAACATCGTTCACCTGCTGAGATTTTTTTTGTCTACTTTGTATTTGCGTATTAACAACAGAGCGTAATCCAGAGCGATCAACCCTGAAATCACCACTCGCCACCTGCCATGCTGGAGAACGTGAGAAATCACCATCACGAAAATCATCATAAATGATGGTTCTGTTACGTCGACGGTATGCATCATTATATTGATCTGAAGAACCTGATGTTGAACGCTGGTAGCGGTTTAGAGTGTCACGCAAATCCTTAATGAATACCGGATCAGCGGCACGTTGTTGTTCTGCTTGCCGAATGAGCAAACGCAAATCGTCAATGAGTTCAGAATGAGGACCACCTGAATCAGTACTGTATTCCGGTCGCCATTCACCATACCTGTCGTCGGCATCATCGTACTGATTATATCGGGAAGGATCCTGCGCAGCCGCAGAAGAACAAATCATTATAACGCATACGCTATAAATGCATTTATGTAGGATATTCATATGGCACCCGGTTGTTTTGATTCTTTACTGTTCAATGTCAGCAATCTATTGCTTTTGGTAGTCGGTCAGTACTGGATAAGTTCACACTCCATCATAATAGCATATCAGCTGCGGCTAATAATCGAGCTGGCTTCTTGTGTGCTATATCAAGACATCTAACTGATTGTTTGATTGATCAATTAGATCGCTATGAACAAATCACTCAAGCATCACCTATTGCACCCGATACAGGCTATAGACATAACATACTATAACTAACGCCAGATAACTGGCTTCCGGCTGACACAGCATCATGGCTTTTTCCGAACCCGCATTACAGATAAAACCTGAAGATATCCCGGCTCCACCGCAATCGGCGATGCGAGTCATACACGCCTGTAATGACGCCACTGTCGACTCCGGCAAACTCACCGATATCATCACCACAGATCCAGTATTGACTGCTGAACTGCTACGTGTGGTTAATTCGGCTTTCTTTGCAATGTCGCAGGACATCAATTCGGTTCAACAGGCTATAACGATAATCGGACAACATGCATTACGTAATCTTGTCATGTGTCTCAGCGTACGCGATGTATTACGTCATCATCATAATGAATGTAGCATTGATACCGCCACCAGCATGGATAACATGTTACGTCTGGCCGTCTGTGCACGTGTGCTTGCGGAAGAGGCCGGCGCCGACCCGCAGGAATGCTTCACTGCTGGTATCCTGCAACAGTTACCGGTACTGGTGCTCTTTCTTAATGGGCACGACAAGGCACCGGCCTGGCAGGAGTATCACACTAGCGATCCGGACCAGCGTCATGATCTGGAACAAAATAACTTTGGCATGACACACGAGCAAATAGGCGCGAGCATTGCATACAACTGGCAGTTACCAGAAAAGCTCGCCATGAGCATGGCCTTTTATCATTCTATGAAAACAGGTCAGCCGACCACCGAACTTCCGGCATTGTGTCGTATTCTGCTAGGTGCTAGCTGGATGGCGTCCACATTCACTCACCATGACAAACGTCACATTCTCGTGCATTGCAAGCAGACGCTGAATGATGTTTTCGCAATCGATGAGCAACGTTGTATCGAACTGCTTGAGGGCATCGCTGATGGCCTGGATGATTATGCTTTATCACTCGGAATGCGTGTGCGTAAACAGATTAGTTTTGAACAGGTCATGCGTGAGGCAAACGCAAAACTGGCTGAAGAAAACCTCTCCTATCAGGAACTGGTGTGGAAGCTGGAGCAAACACTTCAGGAAAGAGATCGTCTCGCAGAAGAATTACAACGTGATCTGGATCAGGCGCGTGAAATCCAACGCAGTTTGCTACCCAAAAGGATCGATGACTTTCCCATCAAAGCAATAAATATTCCTGCTAAACAGGTTTCCGGGGACTTCTATGATTTCTTCACACTGTCTAATGGCAATATCCGATTTAACATTGCCGATGTCTCAGGAAAGGGCATGAATGCTGCCTTACTAATGGCAAAAACGAGCAGTCTGTTTCGCTGCGTTGGCAAAACAGAAACGGACCTTGGAAAGCTATTGTCAATGATTAACAGGGAAATTTGTGAAACCAGTGTTAAAGGCAAATTTGTGACATTAATTGCTGGCGAGTTTAATCCGCAGACACGCCAGCTTTCTCTTATTAATGCAGGGCACCAGCCCGCATTAGTCATTAACAACAAGGGTGAGTTTCGTGAGATCAGTGCAAGCTCTCCACCACTTGGCATTACCGCCACTACAGAATTCAATAGTATGCAGCTAAACCTGGCTAAGCATCACCTCTATCTATATACAGACGGCCTGACCGAATATCACCATGGAAAAATAATTAGCAGTGCCGTACTGGCGCAAACCTTTCATGACTATGCAAGGCTACCGTCAAATCAACGTCTGCAATCGATATTTAACCGCCTGAAAATAGATAGCCAGACTCTTAAAGATGATCTCACACTGATGGTCATCGAATAAACTAAATCCGAATATACAAATGCTGCAGTAAAAAAGAAAAGCCCCGTATGTGTTTCAGGTGCGGGCCTTTTAATTTAAAGCCTCGCAGTTAAGCACATGGATGAGCTTATGCCGCGAGAACTCAGGTATACAATATTTAATAAATAGAAGCTTTATGTGATTTAATGTCACTGAAGCGTATAATTGATGTGAAGAAATATTCGCACACAAATTTCCTGTTATGGGAACACCTGGTTCAAAATGAATACTGAGAACACCTCTACTAAATCATCAGGGATAATGGTTGATACAGACCATCTGATAAGAAAAGTACTCATCATTTGCATCATTATTGAACTGAGCCTGTTTATTGCCGACGCCATCTTTACTTATGCTGGTGTGATCGATATTCGTAGCATTAAGCGCTTTTTTAACATGGCTCGAGAAGACGGTCTTGGCTCACTACTCGCCGTTATTCAGACCCTACTGCTGAGCCTGACACTCTGGTTGATCGTGCTCACTCACAAAGCCAAAGATATCCGCCCCGTCATCAGGTACGGCTGGGTTTTCCTGGCGGTTTTTTTCACCTACCTCACTCTTGATGATGGTGCGGAAATCCACGAACGCCTGGGTACGGTCTATAGAATTATGTCTGAACAAAGCCCTGCCGATGGCTTGCTGCACCTGTTCCCTAGCTATCCCTGGCAGGTTCTGTTCTTACCTGTTTTTGCTGTAATAGGTCTGTACATGCTCTGGTTCCTTTGGACAAACTTTGAGAACCAAGCCGATTTCCGTTTAGTTTTTGGCGGCCTGATTATGTATGCCATAGCAGTGTCACTGGATTTTATTGAGGGACTGGATAAGAATCATGCCCTCAATGTGCACGAGTGGCTCCGCAGCAAATTTGATTTACGCCCATATACAGTACGTCATTTCGGTAAAACCATGGAAGAGACCATTGAAATGTTTGGCACCACACTAATCTGGCTAGCCTTCCTGCGCCATTTCATGCGGCAGAACACCTGCTTCCAAATCAACTTTGTCCAATCATCATTGATGAAAAAATAACAACTGATAAAGCCTGGCAGTCGGCCTGACCCATCGAAGATGGGTAGGTTGCTCGTCATGAACCCGCAGGGTTCTGCGAGAAATGTTTGCAGATAAACACAAAATCTAAATCATTCTGGTTTACCCACCCTATAAAAAAGCGTGGGAGTTCCTAACCATAAAAAAACCCTCGACACTTGCGTATCGAGGGTTTCTTATTTAAAGCCTGGCAGTGTCCTACTTTCACATGGGAACTCCCACACTATCATCGGCGCTAAGTAGTTTCACTTCCGAGTTCGGTAAGGGATCGGGTGGTTCCAACTCGCTATTGCCGCCAGGCAAACTGGTTGATTTCAAAAGAGTCAGACTCTCATGAAATCGAATTAGGAAAGCTGAAAAAGAAAAGGCTTAAGGGTTGTTACATTCGCTTAACCACGCAAATAAATAACCAAGTTACAAAACACTTGGGTGTTATATGGTCAAGCCGCACGGGCAATTAGTACAAGTTAGCTTCACGCATTACTGCGCGTCCACACCTTGCCTATCAACGTTGTAGTCTCCAACGGCCCTTTAGAGAGCTTAAAGCTCTAGGGAGATCTAATCTTGAGGGGGGCTTCCCGCTTAGATGCTTTCAGCGGTTATCCTGTCCGTTCATAGCTACCCGGCAGTGCCACTGGCGTGACAACCGGAACACCAGAGGAACGTCCACTCCGGTCCTCTCGTACTAGGAGCAGCTCCTCTCAAATCTCCAGCGCCCACGGCAGATAGGGACCGAACTGTCTCACGACGTTCTAAACCCAGCTCGCGTACCACTTTAAATGGCGAACAGCCATACCCTTGGGACCGGCTACAGCCCCAGGATGTGATGAGCCGACATC
>Ga0316207_10003648_pt1 | contig 14087 bp, 13 predicted proteins | sample 6weekpyrite_MG_FD_204943 | JGI IMG/M metagenome (GOLD analysis project Ga0316207, IMG submission 204943) | Microbial mat bacterial communities from mineral coupon in-situ incubated in ocean water Damariscotta River, Maine, United States -... | ecosystem: Environmental > Aquatic > Marine >... | reverse complement strand
ATCTTCAGTGATAGGTAAGATCTCTGCCATAACCTTGCTACCCTTGCTACTCCATTTGATCTTATAAGCGCGTCTGTCATCTTCCTTGGGAATACGTACAAGCATCTCATTTTTCACCAAGGTGTTTATCATACGAGTAATAGTCGTCTTGTCTTTAAAGGTGATTTCGGCAAGTTGAGTGGGAGTGATGTCAGGGTTTTCTTCAATAGACTTCATAATGACATACTGCTCTGAGGTCAGAGCGTATGACTTTAAAAAATTATTGAAGCGGTTTTTCATTGCATTGGCAGTCATATTGACTTGAAAGCCCAGCGAATCTTCGAGTGTGTGCATAAAAGCTCTTTCGATAATTAGTTGTAGCTACAATTATATGTAATACAATTAAATATTTTTCTTAAATTTTAGATTTAGTTTTTTGAAATTGCAGTTACATAGTAAAAGCTAGGATTCAACTTGACACAGCGTTATTTACTGAAGTATACTTCGAATATGGATAAACTCACATTTTCGCTGAACTCAAAATTACTGTTAACAAAGAGTGCGGAAGAGTTTTTAACGCTTAAACGGGTTAAGTTACTTGAAAATATTATCGTTTACGGGTCTATCTCCAAAGCAGCCAAGGCTTCGGGTATAACCTATAAAACAGCTTGGGCATGGATTGATAAGATGAACTCTCTTGCACCAAAGGCACTGGTTCAAAAGATAAGCGGTGGAAAAGGAGGAGGAGGAACCCTTGTCACTGCCTATGCCAAAGAGTTGATCTCTCTTTTTGAGGAGGTCGAGGCCTTACATGAACAGCATCTAAACACCTTGGAAAGAGCCTTTGAACATTTAGAAGATGAAGAGAGAAAAAGTTTTAGCTTTGCTCGTTTAGAGGCTGAGGTTGTTGAAATCTTGAGATATGAGAAGCGAGCGACCCTAAATCTTCGGTTGGGAAACGGGTCTACTATCAGTGCTCAGGCACCTATAGCCTTTGTCGATGTCAATCAGCTTAAAGCATCATCTCTGCTTTCTGTCTTGATAGAGTCGGAATCGGTATCGGTGAGTAAGTCTTTAGAAAAAGAGATTAGTAGCAGAAATAAGTTAAACACTAAAGTTATTGATATTATGATTGACGGTAATGATGTTTTATTAGTTTTAGGTCTGCATAATGATGAGAGTCTTGTCTCACAAATCACTTATCAGAGTTTTGAAGAGTTAAATATAAAAAAAGGCGATGAGCTGTTGGCACTATTCAAAGCTTATAATGTGACACTTCTGTGTGAAGAATGACTATGACAAGAGTTTACAAATCTGTGTAAGTAGAAGTTGCTATAGTCTCCGTTACACTGTTTGTTAATGTTGTGCATTATCTTATGTTCTATCTAAACCGTCAAAAACTTCGCGACCCATGATAATTTTCACTCTATTATTAGCTATGGAGTTAAATTATCTTTTTTAGGATAACTTAATAAATGAAAAAGTGATTAACGGTTATCATTAAAATAAATTATTTTATTTCTTAAATACGAAAATATTTTGAATAAATTACCTTTTTTTCTTTGTATTTGAGAGATGAGTCGCTATAATTTCGCCAATAAAAAAGCTTGGGATAAATCTATTTGATTTTAAGCCAAAGCAAACATAACAGATATTATTATGTCTGAAATGCATTATAAGGTGCCAAAAACCATGAAGCCAGCAGGTCTTGAGAATTTAGGATTAGATAATATAGGACAGGTTTTTTATAACCTGAGTTTTGATGAATTAATTGACCATGAACTGCGTAATGGCGAGTGTGAAATGACTTCAAACGGTGCAACGACAGTTGATACAGGTATCTTTACTGGACGTAGTCCAAAAGATAAGTATTTTGTTGATCAAGAAACTTCGAACCAATATATCGCATGGGGAGACGTTAACCAACCTATTAGTGATGAAATCTTTCAAGAGCTTCTTAGTGTTGCAAAAACACAGCTTTCAAGCAAAGATATTTATGTAACAGATGTATACTGCGGCGCATCTGCAAACAGTAAGCGGTCAGTGCGTTTTGTTTCAGAGATTGCTTGGCAGTCGCACTTTGTCAAAAATATGTTTATTCGTCCACAAGAAAAAGATCTTGCTGATTTTAAACCTGAGTTTACAGTTCTTAATGCATGTAAAGCTGTTAACGATAAGTGGAAAGAGATGGGAATGAACTCAGAAGTGTTCGTTCTTTTTAATGTAGAAGAGAACATCGCGATCATTGGCGGTACTTGGTACGGCGGTGAGATGAAGAAGGGTATCTTCTCTATGATGAACTACTGGTTGCCTTTAGAGAAAAAAATGGCAATGCACTGTTCGGCAAATGTAGGAAAAGATGGCGATACTTGTCTCTTCTTCGGTCTTTCTGGAACAGGAAAAACAACATTGTCTACAGATCCAAATCGTGCGTTGATCGGTGATGATGAACATGGTTGGGATGATGAAGGTGTTTTCAATTTTGAAGGTGGATGTTATGCTAAGGTAATTGATCTTGATGCCTCTTCTGAGCCTGAGATATTTGGTGCCATTCGTAGAAATGCTCTACTAGAAAATGTTGTTACTAATGACGGGCATATTGATTATACAGATAAGTCTAAAACAGAGAACACACGTGTATCATACCCGATTGAACATATTGAAAACCATGTAGAAGCACTTCAAGCCGGACATCCTCAAAATATCATCTTTTTGACAGCAGATGCTTTTGGTGTACTTCCTCCGGTATCAAAGCTTTCTAAAGAGCAGGCTATGTATTACTTCTTATCGGGGTACACGGCTAAAGTAGCAGGAACGGAACGCGGGATTACTGAACCTGTTGCAACTTTTTCTGCATGTTTTGGTGAGGCTTTCTTACCCCTACATCCGACAGTTTATGCAAAGCTTTTAGGTGAGAAAATCGATCAGCACAATGTTAATGTTTATCTTGTTAATACAGGCTGGACAGGTGGTGCTTATGGTGTCGGTAAGCGTATGAGTATTAAAAATACACGTGCATGTATCAATGCTATCCTAGACGGTTCTATTAATGAATGTGAGTTTGATACAACAAAAACATTCCGTCTTCAGGTTCCAAAAACATTAAACGGGGTTGATACAAATGTACTTAACCCGCGTAATGCCTGGGAGGACAAAGATGCCTTTGATCTTACTCGTGATAAACTGGCCGATATGTTTATTCAAAACTTCAATCGCTACTTAAGTGAAGATAGTGAGTTTGATTATTCTACAGCGGGCCCAAGAGTAGAAAAGTAAGACAGAACATTACTTAGTTTCTCTTTTCTGTCTCTGGTATACTTCTTACTTCTTTTTTAAGTCAGTCTTTGACTGATTTGATCTTTAATTCACAAACTATCCTTCATATTTTAAATTATAATTTTAATGTTTATCTTTAATAATAAATCTCTTACCATGAGTGCTATACTACAAATAATAATAGTAAAGAGGGAAGCTTTAGTGTATTATAAACTTATATTATTAAGTGTTATTTTAGTGCTTATGACAGCTTGCAGCAACGATCCGGAGCCTAATGAGTTTACGCAGATGCGTTTGGATATGCAAAAACGTCACAGTCAAGTCTTTGCCAATAGTGTAGAAAAACTTGAAAAAAGAAAGCGTGTTTACAAGAAAAAAAGCACAAAGAATGTATTTAAGGTGAATCTTGAAGAAGCCTTTCGTTTGCAGAAAGAAGCTGAACGTGTGAAATGGTTGGAAGCAGGTATAAATGCGGAAGAGATAGCGGATTGGAAAGCATTAGAATTGTCAGCAAAAGATGCGGCACGTTGGAAAAAAACAGATTTGTCCTATAACACAATCTCCGTCTTGATCAATGAAGACGTCTCTCCTTCTGAGGCAGTCGCTTTTATGCATAAGAGTTTTACTAAACATCCTAAGGCATTTTCTCAGTTTTCCCAACCTCTTTTTGAATTTCAGAACTCATGCAAAGTGATTCTTGGCTCGAATAATCAGATGCTTATGTCTATTCGTAAGAAGTGCCATGCCTATGTTCAAAGCTTGAATGAGAGCACCCTTGCCGGACATTTAGCTGATGAGTATCTGGATAATGATCTCTCTTTGGAATATGTATCGAAGTTGAGAGAGGTTGACAGGACTAAGGCATCTATTCAAAAAGAGATGTTAAAACAGTCTAAAGCAAGTATGATGTACACAGACAAAAAAAGTTTTGCTCTTTTATTTCCTATATTAGAGGTGTCGCCAAGTCAAGAGGAGATGTTTTTTATACGCAAACATAATCTTCAGTTGCAAGATACGAAACGTTATAAATCTCATGAATATTATGAGTTTTGGATCAATAAAGATAAAAATGAAGAAAAAGTACGTTTAGCTGCGATACAACAGCAACAAGCACTTAGTCGAGTGAAAAAACTGAGAAAAAAGGCGAGAGAAGAGAGGAAGAAGCTTATAGCTTATAATGAGATGGTAGCTTCTGAATGCGGTGAGACTGTCACATCTACTCCATCAACGGGAGAAAAAGTTCATGTTGAGGGTAAAATACTACATGTTATCGGAAATCAAAGCAGTAATATCTTTGCTTACGTGGTCAAAAACAGTGAAGATGATAAAAACTATTTGATACGCGATCCTAAACCAAAAAAAGTGCGAACTGTAAACGAAGAGGTCTCATGGGTGGCTTTAACAGTGGGGAGGGTTGTGAATGTGACGCTGGATGATGAAGGAACGGCATCTTACAGTCATTATGGAGAGAAGGGAAAGGAGTTCTACCCTATGTTGAAGTTTGTCTCACCTTGCTTGTATAAGAGAAAAATCCTTACAAAAAAGTAAGCCTTGTATAGGACCTATTTTTTTGTCTTAGCGCTTAAATACCACCAGATCAATCCGATGATACTGACTAAAGCGATAGGTGCGATATAAGGACGCTGTGCTACAACCTCATAGGCTGATTTAATTGCCTCTCCAGCCATGTATGAACCAACTCCGATGACTAAAGCCCAAATTGCGGAAGCAAAAAGATTTAAAACTGCAAACTTTTTTAAATCATATTTTGTTATCCCGATGGCTAAAGGAATAAGCGTCTTGACCCCATATACATATTTTTGCAAGAATATGACCCATGAACCATGCTTTTTCATCAAAATATGAGAGAGTGCAAGTTTGCGTTTATGTTTATGCATGTAGACCATCACATCTTTTTTATTATAGCGCCCCATATAAAACAGAACCAAGTCACCGATAAAGTTAGCGACAAAGGCGACAAGAATAGATGTTGATAGATCCATATGTCCAGTATAGGAAAGAACACCCGCTCCCATCAGGGCAAGGAAACCGCCGCCAAAGGAATAAAGAAAGAGTACAACATATCCGTAGGTTTCCAAGTTTGAGAGCATGTCTTCCATAAATTGTCCTATATTATAATTTTTGAAAGTGTACACATAAAATCATTGTAGTATAATAAAATTTTTAAAATAAGAATGAATTACTTTTACAAGAGAAGATTAGAGTGATTAATGAAGCTTTAGGGCCGAAAGAACTATATAAGGATGACAATGACAATTTTTCAGATCATTATGCTGCTTGCAACAGGCTTTTTTGCTTATCAGGTATATTTGTATATTCAAAATATTGATGAAGAGGCAGAGCCTGCTTTTATGCAAGAGCAAGAAAAGATTGAGATGGAGCCGACTGTCGATGAATTGATAGAACAGGCTGACCAGGCGTATAAAGATGATCAGATAGAAGAAGCGCAAAGACGTTTGGAAGCTGTTCTAACGAAATTTCCCGATAGTTCGGAAGGGATGAATAAACTGGCCTTTGTCCTTGCCAAGCAAGGCGATAAAGTAGGGGCTGAGAAGTATTACAAGGCCTCTTTAGAGATTGAAAATGATGATCTGACACATAATGCCTTGGCGACACTTCTTGTCTCTTTAGGCAGAACACAAGAGGCTGAAGAGCATTATCAAAATGCTTTGGCCATTGATGACAATTATGAGGTCACATGGTTTAATTATGCAAACTTGATGCTTGAATTAAAACAGATAGATAAAGCTAAAGAGATGTATCAAAAAGCTTTAGACATTGACCCGGAATTTGAGCAGGCAAAAGAAGAGTTAGAGAAGTTAGCATGAAAAATGAACAAGAACGTTTAGCGGTTATCATCGATGCGGACAACTCCCAACCTTCTATAATAGAGGGTTTGATGGAAGAAATTGCCAAATACGGAGTGGCCTCAGTCAAACGTATTTACGGAGATTGGACAGACACACGTTTGAAGGGATGGAAGACTCATCTTCTCGGGCACGGGATTCAGCCTATGCAGCAGTTTGGATATACGGTGGGAAAGAACTCGACCGATTCTGCGATGATTATTGATGCGATGGACCTTCTCTATACGGATAAGCTTGACGGTTTTTGCATTGTTTCATCGGACAGTGACTTTACGCGCTTGGCACTTCGTATACGTGAAGCGGGTCTGAGTGTATACGGTTTTGGTGAAAAGAAGACACCCAAGGCTTTCTTGGCGGCTTGTGACAAGTTTATCTATACGGAGAACCTGCGTAAAGAGAAAAAAACAGCACCGGCCAGAAAACGTCCTGTGACAAAAGACCTCACAAAAGATGAAGATTTAAAAAACATTTTTAAAAATGTTGTTGAAGATACGGCGGATGATTCGGGTTGGTCTTATCTTACGCATATTCGTCAGACTCTGGCCAACAGACATCCTGATTTTGATCCGCGAAATTACGGTTACTCAAATATGATTGACCTGATAAATAAACTCGGTATGTTTGAGGTGAAGAAGAATGATCCTTTCTCGCATGACAAAGCAGTTTTTATTCGTTGTAAACGTGTGAAAAAGCCCTACTGAGAGAAGAGGCTTGTTCCCATACAGATAAAATAAGGAAGTGTGATTATAAAGCATATGGATAAACTTTAATTTTATCTAGTATAGAATATAGGAAATAAATTATTTAAGTTGTATGGCGGTGTGTTAGATGAGTGTAGAAGAGATATATAAGATCTTAAATGAGATCTCTGCTTTTGAGTTGCAAGAGTCTTGGGATAATTCAGGTCTTTTAGTGGGTGATTGGAAACATGAGGTCAAAGATATTGTACTAAGCATAGATATAGACGAAGAACTTTTGGAAACTCTGAATGAGGACACTTTGGTCATTACGCATCATCCCATTATTTTTGGGGGTCTGAAGCAGCTGCAGTTTAACCAATACCCGGCAAAGCTTTTACAAAAAATGTTACAAAAAAATATTTCCAATATTGCCATGCATACGAACTTTGATCAAACGCACTTGAATACTTACGTGGCAACGCAGGTCTTGGGTTATGAGATTAGTGAAAAAGAGGGGTTTGTTGCGTATTTAGACCTGGGTGATGAGGGTATGGATTTTAATGATTTTGCTAAAGATATAGCAACAAAATTAGACCTTGAACATATTAAATGTATAAAAAGTCATAAAAAGCTTAAACGTGTTGCTTTGACAACGGGTTCAGGGGCTTCGCTAATGAAGTCGATCAAGGCAGACTGTTTTTTAACAGGAGATATTAAATATCATGATGCGATGGAAGCAAAAACGATAGGATTATCGATGATTGACATCGGACATTTTGAAAGTGAACGTTATTTTGGAGAAGTTTTAGCAAAAGATTTGGAAAATTTAGGAATAAGCGTTATAATTTCATCATCGAAAAACCCCTTTACCTATATTTAATTAAGGAATATAATGAATAAGCACCTACAACAGCTCGTTGACTTGTCAAAAATCGATAAAGATATCGATGCATTTGAACCAAAAATCGAAGAGGCAAATCATAAATACGAGACTGTGCTTGCTACAAAAGAGAGCATTTCAGCTCAAATCGCTATCTTAGAAGAAGAAATCGCACAAGAGCAGATTAAAAAGCAAAAAAATGAGCTTCACCTTGGCGAACTTACGAATAAGTTAAGTGAAAATGCAAAGAAAAGCGCAGAGATCAAGACTGAACGTGAAATGAAATCACTACAACTCGAAGAAGAGATTGCAAAAGAACAAGTGAACTTTGCAAATGAAGAGATTGCACGTTTAGAGAAAGTGATTGAAACAAAACAAGGTCTTATTGAATCTCAAAAAGAGACGATCAATGAAGCCGAAGAGAAGACGATTGCTGTTAAAGCAGAAGTTGACAAGGTTCTTGAAGAGATTAATGCAGAACGTCAAAAAGTTTTTGTCAAAAAAGACAAACTGATCTCTACAATGAATCAAAAAGGTCTCTCTTTTTATCAAAAAATCCGTCGTTGGGCAAAGAACACAACAGCGGTAGAAGTTAAGAACCAAGCATGTTACGGATGTTTCTTAACGATCAATGATAAAACATATTCTGATGTTATCAGAGGTGAGGAAATTACGACATGTCCTCATTGTGGACGTATTCTTTATATCGAAAACACAGACGCACAAACAGCATAACAACATTCACATCATCCTTTTGGATGGTGCATTGACTTAGCGAGGGCAGCCCCTTGAGACAGATCTTCTTTTACCTCTATTACCTTTTAACTGTTTTACTCTACATCATTGCCTTGCCTGTAATTTTATATTTTTCATTCAAATCAAAATACAAAGACTCTCTGCCAGCACGTTTTTTTCTACAGAAAACACCAGCTTTTAAAAAAGAGGGAATATGGTTTCACGCATGTAGTCTTGGAGAAGCCAAGGCCCTTTCTCCTCTAGTAGAAAAGATAGAAAAAGCTCCACTAAATATCTCTGTGATTACGCATACAGGTTTTTCAGCTGCATCGGCTTATAAAAAGGCTGAAGTCAGGTACCTTCCTTATGAACTTTTTTTACCTTTTTGGCAGGGCAAGCAGAGGTTACTTGTCGTTTTGGAAGCAGAACTGTGGTATATGCTTTTTGCCGTTGCTCTTTCAAAGGGAACGAAAACAGTTTTGCTTAATGCTCGAATATCTGATCGTTCTTATCCGAAGTACCTAAAGATGAGATGGTTTTACAGCCGTTTATTCAAGCATGTAAATGTGATTTATGTGCAAAGTGAGACAGACAGACAAAGGTTTGAATCCTTGGGCGCGAGAAACTTAAAGGTTATTGGTAATATCAAGTTGGCACAAAAGGTTGAAGCATCAAAATCGTATACTAAACCCAAGGGCCTGACGGTTGTTGCGGGAAGCACCCACGAAGGTGAAGAAAAAATCATTATAGACGCTTTTTTAGCCTTTAAAAAAGTACATAATAAGGAACTTCATCTTATTATAGTCCCTCGACATCCTGAACGTTTTGATCTTGTTTCGCAGATGATGGATAAGTATGCGAAAGAAGAAGAACTTTCATTTTCACGTTTTTCACACGATGAGTCATTAGAAAATGATCTTGTTCTTGTTGATAAGATGGGTGAATTAAATAATATCTATGCACTCAGTGATATCGCTGTTTTAGGCGGTGCTTTTTCTCCGATTGGAGGGCATAACCCTCTGGAACCCGTCGCTTTTGGGTGCAAGGTGATCTCCGGAAAGAAGATCTTTAATCAAAAAGAACTGTTTAAGTATGTCAAACATGCACAACTGGTTGAAGCAGAAGAATTAGCAGAAGCCTTGGCAAAGTCTTTGGATATGCCGAAATCAAGTATAGACGAAAAAGTAGACTTAAGTGATGTCAATAAACTGATCAAGGAATATGATTATGAGTAAGATACTGATTGTTGAGGATAATGAATTTTTTGCTAAGGTCATGGCTCAGGCTATTATCAAGAAGTTTTCTTTTATTGTCGACATTGTATACAGTGCAGCACAGGCAAGAGAAAAACTTTTATCAAACAAATATGACCTCTTAGTTGTTGATCTGATCTTACCTGATTCTGAAGGTGATTTTATCGAAGAGGTCTGCGTGGATCAGAATGTTATCGTAACAACAAGTTTTGAAGATGAACTAACGCGCAAGAAAATCACCTCTTTGGATATTATTGACTATATCATTAAGAGTGACAGTGCTGACTTTTCTTATCTGCTTAATATTATACATAGACTCAATATCAATTCAAGTATGACAGTCTTGGTTGTTGAAGACTCTTTTTCGGTACGCAAGCATATTGAACTTCTTCTCAAGGTTCAGCATCTCAATGTGATCACGGCTGTTGACGGACAAGACGCCTTACGTGTCATTGAGAAGTATGGGTATGATATCGATCTTATCATTACCGATTACAATATGCCGAAAATGGACGGTTTGGAACTGCTTAAACACTTGAGAAAAGAGCACCCTATTGATGAACTGCCTATTATTACACTTTCATCTATTGGGAATGATGCGGTAATAGCACGTTTCTTGAAAGCAGGGGCTAATGATTATATTATTAAACCTTTTTCCAAAGAAGAGTTCTTCTGTAGGATAAACTTGAGCCTTAATAATATAGAGATGTTAAAACAGGCTAAAAAGACGGCATCAACAGATCACTTGACAGGCCTGCATAATAGATATTATATGCAAAGCCGCTTAGCTGAGCTCTCTAAAGATAAAAATGGAAAAAATGCTCTCGCGGTAGTTGATATCGATCACTTTAAGAAGATCAATGATAAGTACGGACATCATACCGGAGACTTGGCACTGAAGTTCTTCGCTATCCATCTGCTGAGTCATTTTGATCTTGAAAACATTATTCGTATGGGCGGGGAAGAATTTTTGATCTTACTGCCGGGACTTGACAGTAAAAAAGCAGTGTTTAAACTTGAAGCGCTACGACGTGATATAGAAAAAGCAGTCTTTAGAGACGAGCATGAAAACAGTATCTCCTTTACACTCTCAGCAGGTATAGCGGACTCTTTTAGTGGTGGATGCAGTGAAGCAGTTAAGATGGCAGATAAATATCTTTATCATGCCAAAGAAAATGGAAGAAACAGAATAGAATTTGAAGGAAGTATGTAATGTCAGATAGAAAAGAAGATAAGGCGTATAAATTATTAGCAGAACAAGAAGGTATCTCTAACTCTAAGGCGAAAGACCTCATAGACAAGGGTCTTGTCTATGTCAGTAATCGCAAGGTTGTTATAGCCAGAGGAAACGTATCAGTAAAAACGAAATTCCGTGTCGAGACGATTGAAAAAATTAAAGTTATTTATGAAAACAAAGAGATGGTTGTCGTTGATAAACCGGCCTTTTTAAGCTCTGAAGAAATTGAAAAACAGTACAAAGATGCCAGACTCCTGCATCGACTTGACAGAGAGACATCGGGTGTTCTGGTCTTGTGTAAGGATGAAGACTTCCGTCTTAAAGCGATTGAAGAATTTAAGCATGACCGTGTCTATAAAGAGTATATTGCATGGGTAGACGGTGATGTGATCGAGGAGTTTGAGATTGACAAGCCTATCTTAACAGAAAAGCATAATAACAAGGCCAAGTCAAAGATCTCAGCATCAAAAGGAAAACCGGCCCGCACCGAGGTCTTTCCTTTGATGGTCGTTAACCATAAGTCCAAGGTCAAACTGGTTATTCATCAAGGTCGTACTCACCAGATCCGTGTACACCTAAGAAGTGAAAACCTTCCTATTATCGGAGATGAACTTTACGGTGGCCGTCGTGCGAGACGTATGATGCTGCATGCGCATAAGATGAGACTTCTTGGAAAAGAGTTTAGTTCGCCTGAACCAAAAGAGTATAGACATATTGGCGGCGGTGATAAGTAGGTTTAGATAAGATATACTTGAAATATTATAAGGACGCAAACAATGAAAGAACTTTCAATTAAAGGACGAGTATTTCCTTCAGATTTAAATCATAACGGAAGTGTATTTGGCGGATGGATCATGTCCAAGCTTGACAAAGCTTGTAGTATCGCGGTTGAAAGTATTATACGAGGTAGAGCAGTCACTGTGCATGTCTCTGAGATAAATTTTAAAAAGCCTATTTACAATGGGAATGTCTTTACTATATATACACAGATCGTCGCCTTAGGAAAAAGTTCCATTACCATAGATGTGAATATGAATGTGATAGATACGATAACCTGTGAAGAGATAGGTGTCACAAGTGCGCAGTTCAAGTTTGTATCCGTCGATGATAGCGGAAACAGTATCCCGCTCTTAGCAGTTATGCGACCTAATGTTCCTGAATATGTCAATAAACTCCTTAAAAGTGATATCTCATAGATCTTGTTAGTTGAGGTGATTAGACACGAGTATAAGAGCCTCTAAAGTAAGCTTTCTATATAATTTCATAATAATTTTTTGCTAGGAAACCTACATGTTTGATACACTCACCAGCTCATTTACTTCTGCTATTAAAAAGATTCGTTTTCAAGATGATGAAAAGGCGCTTAAAAAAGCACTGACAGAGTTAAAGAAAAACCTGTTAAAAGCAGACGTGAATCATAAGGTCGTCAAACAGCTTTTAACTGATGTTGAGCTGGATGTAAAAACAGCCGGTATCGGTAAAGATCAATTCCTAAACTCGATGCAAACTCGCTTGCATGAACTTCTTCTGGTTCCTGGACATCAAGGTTTTGTGTTTGCATCAAAGCCACCGACCACGATTCTTATGATGGGTCTTCAAGGTTCGGGTAAGACGACGACTACAGGTAAACTTGCCTACTATCTAAAATCTAAGCAGAAAAAAGTCCTTGTCGCCGCAGCCGATCTTCAGCGTATGGCAGCGGTTGAGCAGCTTAAACAAGTCGGTGCATCCGTTGAAGTCGATGTTTATGCAGACGAAAATGAAAAAGATCCGGTAAAGATAGCACAGGCTGCGATGAAAAAAGCTCAAGAAGGTCTGTATGATGTTCTTTTGATCGATACGGCTGGACGTTTGGCTATTGATGAAGAACTTATGGGTGAACTTAACGCGGTGAAAAAGGCAGTTGATCCTGATGAGGTCTTTTATGTTGCTGACTCACTGACGGGTCAAGACTCGGTTCGTACGGCGGCGAGCTTTAATGAGCAGATCGGTATTGACGGGGTTATTCTGTCAAAGTATGATGGCGACTCTAAAGGTGGTGTTGCTTTAGGTATTGCTTCTCAGGTTCAAGTTCCGCTTCGTTTCATCGGTAACGGTGAGAAGATGCCTGACCTTGAGGTATTCCTACCTGATCGTATCGTTAATCGTCTTATGGGTTATGGTGATATCGAAGGGCTTGCTGAAAAAACGGCAAATGTCATAGATGAGAAAAAAGCCAAAGAGATGACCCGAAAGATCAAAAAGGGTCAGTTCAACTTCAACGACTTTTTAGAGCAGATGGAAAGCATGAAGAAGATGGGTAGTATGAAGTCAATTATGGGCATGATCCCGGGTATGGGCGCTATGGGCGACGCACTAAAGAACTTCGACCTTGAAAATTCAGGAGAACTTAAAAACATCAAAGCGATGGTCTCTTCAATGACGATGAAAGAACGTGAAAATCCAGATCTTCTAAACAACTCTAGAAAACAGCGTATTGCTAAAGGTTGTGGTATGGAAGCAATGGATGTCAATCGTGTTCTTAAACAGTTTAAAAATGCTTCGAAGATGGCGAAGAAGTTCTCTGGTAAAAAGGGAATGCAAGATATGCAGAACATGATGTCTCAGATGCAGGGCGGTAAAATGGGCGGACTGCCTCGCTAGTTTTTTTAACGTATTAGTGATGAAATCAAAATATTTTTGATTTCAAAATAAGCGATGTAAAAGTATAGCTTCCATTTTAAACAAAATCCTGCTATACTTTCACCTCAAAAGACATTTTCTTAAAGAATACCTCTATGATAAGAAGATGAAAGTTACCGAGTACAAAGCTTAAAATGAAAATCCAATGGGTTCTGATTTTAACCTTTTGTGCCGGTTACATATGACGTCTACATTAAGACGGTAAGAGGAAAGTTTTACATGTAGAGCCTTGTGCTTTATCTTCAATGATACTTTCCCCCTTACTTTTTAATCACGACAACAGATGTAACCAGCAACAAATGACGTAGGTCATTTATCAATGGGTAAATTAATTCAAGGAACAAATATGACAGTTATTCGTTTAACTCGTATGGGTCGTAAAAAACAGCCTTTCTATCGTATCGTAGTTACAGATTCTCGTAAGCCACGGGATGGTGGTTGGATCGAAAAAATCGGACATTATAACCCGATGGTTTC
>Ga0316207_10003647_pt1 | contig 14092 bp, 7 predicted proteins | sample 6weekpyrite_MG_FD_204943 | JGI IMG/M metagenome (GOLD analysis project Ga0316207, IMG submission 204943) | Microbial mat bacterial communities from mineral coupon in-situ incubated in ocean water Damariscotta River, Maine, United States -... | ecosystem: Environmental > Aquatic > Marine >... | reverse complement strand
ATTTATGAAAATGGCCACGGGATTCTATCGTGGAATTACGTCTATAAATACACGCCGTTAATTAAAAGCCAATTGTCAAAAGGTGGCGTTCGTCTAGCGGGGTATTTGAACGCAGTTTTTACAAAATAGTCGAAGCGAATCGCAGTTAAGTATTCAAAAACATAGCTAAATTTGAGCAGTCGACACGTCGGGGCTGGTGGAAGTAGATTTGTGCCTCGTGAAACGTGTCGAAAATGGGCCCCTTGATGCTCAATTGTAACACAAAATAGGCCACCTAGATGCCTAGCTGTAATATACTGTGCCTTTTGCGACACGGCACAGGATATTTAGTGCTTTAGAATATCTTTCCATTCTGCTCATTCTTGACACTTTCGTCAGAAAGCGGATTTTATTGAGATGCAAGGGTGTTCTTTGACACGTTTGGGCCACGGTAGAAAAAGTCAAATTAATGTGGTTAATCCAAACTGTGTGAATTGATCCTTTGTAGGGCAGCAAGCCCTTATTTTGCCGGGGGACGTAGCCACGTTGGCTACTTCACAGGATCAGCATTAACGGAGCTTAGGGAATGAAACGTCTAACAAAAACTGCTTTATACAGCAGTGTAGCACTGGCGGCGATGGCAGCCAGTGTGCCTGTCATAGCGCAGGAAATTACGACTTCAGTTCGTGGTACGGTTACAGGGCCGGATGGCAATGCAATAGCTGGCGCAACAGTTGTTGTAACAGATACTCGTACAGGCAGTGCAACAACCACCACAACTAGTGGTGCTGGTAACTTCAGTGTACGGTCGCTGCAAGTTGGCGGACCATACACAATTCGTGTTTCAAGTGGCGATTATGATGCCTCGCTTGTAACAGATGTCTTTACAAGCCTCGGTAGCGCGGCAAGCTTTAATATTCAACTTCAGGCGTCAGTCGGTGAGTTTGAAGAGATTGTGGTTTCTGCGAAATCGGTATCAGCTACAATAGTTGCTACAGGACCAAGCTCTACATTTAATCTAGGCGATATCTCTGCGCTGCCTTCCATCAGCCGCCAGGTGCGGGATGTGATCCGGATTGATCCTCGGGTTAACATTAGCCGTGGTAGCGGTGGCGAGGGCTTTGGCATCAACTGCCTTGGCGGTAGCAGCCGTGTGAATTCATTCACCATTGACGGTGTTCGTGCCAATGACCCATTTGGCTTGAACTCCTCTGGTAATATCTCACGCAGCACCTTCCCAATTCCGTTCGACAGCGTGAACGCTGTATCGGTTGAGTTCTCACCAGTTGATGTTGAATACGGCCAGTTTACTGGTTGTAACATCAACGTTGTTACAAAATCAGGTGGTAACGAGTTCCACGGTTCGGCGTTTCTTCTCTATAACGGCGATAACCTTACCGGTTCAAACATTGAAGGCGAAGACGTAACTGGCGGTGCTTCGTTTGATCAGTATGACTGGGGTGCGGAACTTGGTGGCCCAATCGTTAAAGACAAGCTTTTCTTTTATGGCTCCTACGAAGAAACCAGCACATCTGATCTTCAAGAAGAAGGTCCTGCAGGGGCTGGATTCAGTAATCCGAGCACCTATACGCTTGATCAGGTGAACCGCGTTCGCGACATATTGATCAACCAGTATGGCCGTGATCCTGGTGAGCTTGTTCGCACGCTGCCAAATACCAGCCGTCGTTTCTTTGGTCGTCTGGATTGGAATATCAACGATGATCACCGTTTGGCTGCCACTTATAGCCGTTTGGAAGAAAATCGCACCTTGGGTGATGATATCAATACAGGTCGCGGTAACTTCACCTTTTCTGACAACTTCCAGACACGTGGTTCTACTTCAGATACCTACGCTGTGCGGTTGTTCTCTGATTGGTCGGACAGTTTCTCAACTGAGATCAGGGCGTCTAGAAGCGATGTCGTAGACAGCCAAAGCCCAATCGGTGGTGGTGAAGCTCAGGACGAAACACCTCTGCCACGTATTGGCATTGGACTTCCTTTTGGTAACGAGTTCTTCGGAACAGATTTTGTGTCTGGCCCAGGTACGTTCCGCTCTGCGAACAAACTTGATACCAGCACAACCCAGTTTAAATTCAAATTCGACTATGCAAGCGGTGACCACCTGTTCACTGGTGGTTACGAGTTCGACAAACTGGATGTGTTTAACCTCTTTATCATCAATGGTACTGGTACTATCCAGTTTGGTACCTTTGGTGACACGGATGCTGACATTGATGCGCTCGAATCTGGTATTGCTGCAGGAATCAGAATTAATTCATCTTTCACAGGTGACCCAAATGACGCAGCTGCTGAATTCTCTCGCACTATTCACACGCTTTATATGCAAGACGAATGGCAGGTTACCAACAACTTTAGCTTGGTCTTAGGCGCACGCTATGACTTCTATAAGTCTGGCGATTCTCCAAATGCAAACCCTGAGTTCCAGAGCCGTTTTGGTTTCTCCAATACGCAGTCTTATGACGGCTTGAATGCTTTCCAGCCGCGTATCGGCTTTACTTGGGATCTTCCTGAAGAATTCGGCAATACGACCGTAACCGGTGGTTTTGCTAGCTTCTCTGGTGGTGATCCAACCGTGTGGTTCGCGAATGCGTATCAGAACTTTGGCGGTGCCATTGGTTTTGGTGATGACGATGCTTGTGATGAAGCTGATCTGAACGTTCTGGCAGGTGGCTCATTCTCCGGCATTCCACAGTGTGCAGTTGATGCGGCTATGCTGAATGCTCAGCAAAACCTTGGTGCTGTTGCGGCTGTTGATCCAAACATCAAGCTGCCAACGATGAACAGGTTTAGCCTGGGCGTTAGCCACTTCACTGCTGATACCGGATCTGACTTCTTTGATGACTGGAATATCAAGGTTGATGCGATTTACGGCGATATCGTAAACGGCTATGACTTTGTTGACTTATCTCTTACCCAGTCTGGCACTGCGCCTGATGGTCGTCACCTTTTCTCACAGTTTGATTTCCGCGATTCTGGTTTCCAGGATGGTTGTAATCCAACGTTCCTGGGCATTCGTGAAGGCTTTAGTGGTGCATCAAGCGAATGTTTCCGTTTCCCATCCAGTAGTGGCCAGAATATTCTTCTGACTAACGCTGTAAATGGCGGCGGTTACCAGTTCTCTCTTGCTGCGCAATTCTCGAAGCAGTTCGTGGTAAGCGATACAGCGACATTCGATTTCAGAGCAGGTTATGCTTACTCTGACTCAGTTGTTGGTAACGCTGGTGGTAGTTCAACAGCAGGTTCAAACTTTGAAGAAGTTGTGACATCAAACTTCAACAACTCGAAGCTTGGTACTTCACCGAACAACAACAAGCACAACATCACTTTGGCTTTGACCTATAGTGATGATTGGTTTGGCGAAGACCTGAGAACTTCCTTCTCTGCCTTCTTCCGTGCACGTTCTGGTCGTCCATTGACCTTCGTGTTCGATGCCAATACAGACCGCGCAACATTCGGTTCGTCTGATGCTGAAGCGCGGAGCCTCTTGTATATTCCAACTGGTGAAAGTGATCCTCTGGTTACCTATGCCGACGGGTTCGATACAGCTGGCTTCTTCGCGTTCCTGAGGGAGCAAAATCTAGAGCAGTATGCTGGCGGCATTATTGAACGCAGCAGCTTCTCTCAGCCTTGGACTGCTGATATTGACCTGAAGTTCTCGCAGGAAATCAACGCTGGTTTCTTTGAGAATGACAAGATTGAGTTCACGCTCGATTTTGAGAACTTCCTGAACTTCATCGATAGCGGTGCTGGTGTTAAGCGCTATATCCGCCCTGGTGATGTTGGCGAAGCGATACCTGTAGTTGGCGCAACGATTGTTGACGGCGTTTATGAGTACAGTGGCTTCAATGCTGACAGTACTATCCGTTTCAACAACGATGTGGAAGATACACTGTGGCGTATCCAGGTTGGTCTGAAATACCGTTTCTAATCGGTAACTTCTTATCACCGTAAAACCATATACGCCCGGAGGATTTCCTCCGGGCGTATGTTTTTGTACTTCAGGAATTGTTTTTATAAGGTAATGTTATTTACACGCGGTCGCATCACATAAATGCTGAGGAATAGATGGCAAAAGAATCGACGTCTACAAAGGGTCATAAAGCTGGAATTCGGCGCGAGAATGAGGCCAAAATATTAGCTGCTGCAGAGACTGTTTTTGCAGAAAAGGGCTTTAAAGGTGCGAGCGTTGGTGTCATCGCGGAGCGCGCCGGTGTTCCCAAGCCGAACGTCTATTACTATTTCGGTGCAAAAAAAGACCTTTATAGGCGCGTTATTGAGGACGTTTGCGGTATCTGGCTGCATGCAGCGGATGAATTTGACGAAGCAGACGATCCCAAGACAGCTATCTTGTCATATGTGTCATCCAAAATGGATTTGGCGCGTGCGAGGCCCCACGGGTCCAGACTGTGGGCGATTGAAATGGCGAGCGGCGCGCCTTTCCTACAGGCTTATCTGGCTGATGTCGTGAAGCCTTGGTTGGAAAGTCGTGAAAAAATTATGGCACGCTGGATATCAGAAGGTAAATTGGCGCCAATAAAGGCACGATATTTCTTCTTTATGATTTGGGGCACCACGCAACATTATGCGGATTTTGAAGCGCAAATTATCGCGCTGAATGGTGGAGAGCCGCTTAATGACAAGCAGTTCGCAGAAGCCAAAAGCACCGTTTGTGACATGATCCTGCGCAGCCTTCAGGTTGCGCCCTAAGCTGAATATTAAGCTATTCTGACGGCGCGCTACCATTTGCGCTTTTTATCATTGGCAGCAAAACTCTTGCTGCGTCTCGTAAAAGTGCCTTCGGTGCGGCTTGACCGTCTGGTGCAGGCATGGGGGTAAGATAACCGTCCCTGTAAAAAAAGTCGGCGCGGCCTGCTGGTAGGAATAACGCAAAACCGCTTGGATAATCATAGCCGCAGTTTGCGAGCACTATGTCTTGCGGCGTATATTTGTTGCCGAGGGAAACTTGACTGAGCCAATAGGGAGCGATGTCCAGGTGGCTTTGAATGAAAAGTTGTTTTTTCGGTGCGCTATAGGTGTGATCAATCAACAGAAACGGCACTTTCACTTGCTCGTCCGTTAACCGGGTCGCATGCCCGGTTCGTCCGGTTTCTTGAAATTCCTCGCCGTGATCCGCTGTAACAATAACCAGAGTATTTTTAAGCAGACCCAGCTTTTCTACATGTGCCAAAAGCAGGGCCAGCTCTTGGTCGAATGCGCGGATCGTATGCTTATATTTTTTCAAGTTTGACCCCGGTATGGCTTCCACGGTTGGGTCATAGGGGTAATGCGGACCAAAATAATAGGCTAGGTGAAAAAAAGGCTCGCCAGTTTCCTGAGCTTCGGTCAGCAGCTTTATGGTTTTCAGGGTCACGTCTTTGTCGCGCGCTGTTGTGCCGTCTGCCTCGCTGATATAGCGCTTGCTTATGGCAGGGAGCAGAATTGATGCTGTGTCATACCAATCAAGCGAGTTCGCCTCTGCTGTGCTTATATTGTAGCCGCCTTCAGCCATCCCTGTTAGCAAGCCGGTGCTGCGGTTCCCGCGCCTAGCAGCGCCAAATCCCACGGGGAGTTTACCGGTAAACATCGAATAGAAGCTGAACTGTGTACAATTGGAGGTGCTATAGTGGTCCAGCGAAAAACTGCCTTTTTTTGCCCATTCGCGTAAATTTGGTGCGAGTTCAGGATTGGCAGTAATGTCTTTCGCGCGCAGGCTGTCGACAATAATCATCAATAAATTTTTTTGGGGCTGTGAGAAAGTTAGCGGCTTATGAGAAGCGGTGATTTTGTCATCGGCGGCCGCGGTAATGGCAAACGGGTTGTCAGTGTTTTTTGTTAAAAATTTGCTCAAAACCTTCTCACGGTAATAGGGGTGAGGTGCCGTAAAAAACGGTAGCTTCCGCCGTATCTCTTCTATCTCCGCTACGCCGTTAAAATAGAGAGTGGCGTATAAAATCTGGCTAAGTACGGCAGCGACAGCCCCCACTACCATAAGCTTTCGTGCGTGCAGCATAAAAGAAGGCTCGCGTAGCAGCTTGGCAGTAAACAGGCTGAGCGCTACAAAAGCCAAAACAGTGCTAAAAAGGGTAACGCCCGATACGCCAAGCTCTGCGCTGATACCTGGTTGCAGCATAACGGAGACTACAAACAGATTTAAGTGCAGGCCAGTAACCTGCTGAACCAATATATCAGCCAGCAATAAGAGTGTCGCTCCCGCGAAGGCGAGCTTGCCAACCCATTTATTCAACCGGCCAGCAAGAAGCCGGATAAGTGAATAGCTGCTGATTAAGAAGATCCCGTGTAGTAGAGGCAAAAGCCCCGGCAAAGATAAGGCGAAAGCTGGCCAGCAAGCGAGCAAAGTTAAGCCAGTCACAACCGCGAACTCGAAGATGCTATGCCGCCGAAAAATTATGTTCACGTATGTTGCCTTTGCTAACCAGCGAAGCAGCCATAATTGCAAAGAACAATGGGTTTTGCCAGTCAAGGCAACTGGCTTAGCTATTGTCCTCTGATAATTTGGCAATGTCCGCGGGCAAATTTTTGCCACCCATCCAGAAGAAGTAGCCCTTTATAAAAGCGATGCTAACACCGATGGTCAGAGCCCAATGTAGGCTTTCTACGCCGCGAGATGCGGTCATTGCATCGCTAAGCCAACCTACAAAAAGAGGCCCTCCGCCCAGACCAATGAGATTTAGCACAAAGAACAGCAGAGCAGATGACAGGGCCCGCATATGGGGTCCAACCAGACGGTGGCACACGGCGATAGACGGCGCCAGATAACTGGTCCCTAAAATGACAAGACAAAAATAGAGCCCCAGCATTAAGTCAAGGCTTTCAACATGGTAAACAGCTATGCCGAAAGGAATGGCTGATACGCCAAATATGCCCGGCAACCACAAATACCAACGCACGTCTTTGGCCCCAAACTTGTCAGTTAAATAGCCGCCTAGATAGGAGCCAATGATGCCGCCACCCCCACTTGTCAGACCGAGCAAAAATCCGATTTCAGAGAGCGGTACTTGGTGATAACGGACCATGAAACTCGGCATAAAACTGCTGGTTCCATAGCTGATAAACGCGGCCATGGCGCAACCAAAAGCGATAAAAGGGAACGACTTTAGAGCCCATATTTTTGCGAGTGTTCCTTTGATATTCGAGAGTTCGGCAGGAGGCTGAGTTGCTCGCGCTGGCTCCTTTACGGTGAAAAGGAAAATGAGAGCTAGAAGCAAGCCGGGTAATCCGACGATTAAAAAAGTTGCTCGCCAACCAAAATTTTCGCCAAAATAGCCTCCCAAAGAGAAACCCAGTAAAACACCGAGATAGAGGCCCGCTGAATAAATAGCGAGCGCGGTGGCGCGTTTTTGGGGCTTGAACATAGAAGAAATCATTGAATGCGCTGGGGGACTACCGCCTGCTTCACCAATACCAACACCCATCCGTGCGAGTGCCAGTTGCATATAATTTGCAGCGAAGCCGGAAAGAGCCGTCATGGCGCTCCATATGGCAAGCGACGCTGCAATGATATTGCGCCGATTGGCCCTGTCAGCGTATCGGGCGATAGGAATGCCTATAATGGTATAGAAAAAGGCGAATACAATCCCGGACAACAACCCAAGCTGGGTATCAGACAACATCAGCTCTTTTTTGATAAGCGGCTGTAAAATAACCAAAATTTGTCGATCTATGAAATTGAAGGCATAGACGAGCGTCAAAATAAAAAGCGTGTAATTCCGCATCAGGTTTGATGGCGCCTCCTGTGGCGACCGGGTCTCTTTGACCATTTTTCCTCCAATGGCCGAAGCCTTTCGCCGCACTCTCTCGGCACAAACACTTCCCCAAGTGCGATTTCGACGTTAACCTATTTATGCATAATAACAAGCGTATAAGCGACAAGAGCAGCCGATGAAAACCATAGTGTATCAGTCTCAATCCACAGCAAATATGCGGCCATGGATTGAGGGTTGTTTAAGCAGTGTGGAGCGTTGGGCCAATGGTCTTGGTGCCGACTATCAATTTTTGGGTGATGCACTGTTTGACTTGGTGCCAGATTCCTTGCGCTCTAAATTTGCCACGCAACCTGTAGTGCTCACGGATTTGGCGCGTTTGCGCTTAATGCTGTCAGCACTTCAAGGCGAGTACGAGCGTGCCTTATGGCTCGACGCCGATATGCTGATCTTCAGCCCAGAACAATTGATGTTGCCTGCCGCTGGTCATGCGGTGGGCCGGGAAGTATGGGTGCAGTCAGAAGCAGGCAAACTGCGCGCTTTTAGCAAGGTCCATAATGCTTTGCTGATGGCGACGCGTGATGACAGTTTCCTGCCTTTCTATGCCGATACAGCTGAAAGCTTGTTAAGACGAGTTGAGCAGCCGGTTGTGCCGCAATTCATTGGACCAAAATGGCTGACGGCCCAGCATAATATCTCAGGGCTGAATGTTGTGGAAAGTGCAGGCATGTTAAGCCCGTTGGCGTTGGCAGACATAAGCGAGGCTGGTGGTGATGCGCTGAGATTAGCATGTAGAAAACATGCATCACCACTCGCAGCGCTCAATCTTTCAGCATCATATGTTGGGAAAGCCACGGACGGTGTTTGCAATCAAGAAACAGACTATGAGCGAGTGGTAGAATATTTGCTGGCCAAAGGCCTGCCAAAATAAAGCGGCGCCAGTATCGCTATGAGCGCCGCTTTGCTTTTGCCTTTTGTTCGTCTAGTTGGCGTCAAGTTTTCCGAGCATTACTTCAACAGCTTTCTCAATCTGTAGGTCCTTGCCTTCAGTGCTGGATGTGGGGTCGTTTTTGATCAAATGTTCAGGCTCTATCTGGGCGTTTTCCAGATAATTGCCCTGCATGTCCTGCATGCCAACCTGCGGAATGCCGAAAGTAATGTCGCCAGAATGCAAGGTTTCCCACCATACGGCGGTCATTGTGCCGGGCACAGGCATACCAACCATTTCGCCAATCCCTAGCGCTCGGTAGGCAACAGGAAACGCGTGCGCATCCGAATAGTTTCCTTCACCAATAACCAGAATGGATGGCTTGTACCATTGGTCAAGCGGATCTCCTTCATAGATTTTGCCGCGGCCGACCATTTTGAGATATTGCTTTCCGTTCAGAAATTTGGCGAGATCATTATGCAGCCAGCCGCCGCCGTTCCAGCGCGTATCGACGATGATGGCTTCCTTGTCGAAATTTTTGCCGAGGACGTTGGAGTAAACCTCACGGAAGCTGGTGTCATTCATGGCCCGCACGTGCACATAGCCAAGCCGTCCTCCGGATAGTTCTTCCACAAGTTTCTCGCGGTTCTTCACCCAGCGTTCATACATCAGCTGTGCCTCGGCCCTGCGAGCAATTGGCTTGACAACTTCATCAAAACTACTGCCGTCGGTTTTGGTGAAGGTTAGGCGTAGCCTGTCACCGCCTTTGTTATTCAACAGGTGAAACAGGTTCTGGTCCGCACCGAGCGAAATACCGTTTATAGCACTTAGTGACATACCCGCACGAACTTCACTGGTGGCCCGGTCAAATGGGCTTTTGTCGAGTACTTCATCAATTTTCACGGCGCCGGACGTATCGGAAAAGTCGAGGAGTAAGCCGAGAGTCGCTGCTGTGTCAGCGTTATCAATGCCGCCACCTCGATAATAAGCGCCGGTATGTGACGCGTTCAGTTCGCCGAGCATTTCCTCCATCATTCGGGAGAAGTCGCGGTTGTTACCAATGCTTGGTAGTTTTGCGGCATATTCCGCTTTCATCAAATCCCAATCAATGCCGTGCATGTTTGGATTGTAGAATTTGTCCTTCACCTGTCGCCAAATGTGCTCAAAGAAATAGCTGCGTTCTTCTTCGGCTTTCAGCTCAAGCGTTGCGTTCAGGCTGACGCCTTTTTTCTTGGCGTTCGCACCATCTAGCTTGAATTTAGACAGCTTGCCGTTTGATAAAACAAACAGGTTTTTCTCATCGTCTGTTAACTCAAACGAAACCCGCCCCGCGTCAAGTTTAGTCACTAATTTTGTTTTATGTTCGCGCAGGTCCTGCATCCACAGGTCATAACCTCCTTCGAACGCTGATAGATAATACAGCTTCTCAGCATCTTTGGTGAGCACAGCGCCTGCCAGATCACTTGCATGAACCGTCAGCCGAACGGTGCGGTCAGCAAGGCCATCCCATTCAATCTCGATTTGCTCAACCGTATCTTCTTCAGAATCTTTTTTCTGGTCGGGTTCTGTGGCTGCTACATTGTCGTCGGTGCCTTCGGTCGGTTTTTTCTCATTATTTTCGGCTTTTTTTTCTTTTTCTTCGTCTTCTTTTTTCTTTTTCTTGGCGTCCTCTTCCAGCTCTTTCATCAGCGCATATTCTTCTTTGGACATTGAAAACCTGTCAAAAGCATCTTGCGTGAGGAATGCGGCCATCACATCAAACTCGCGGCCCCAGCTACCGTGGTCTCGCTGTCCAAAACGTGAACTCGCCCAAAGAATGGCATTGCCGCTTGAATGCCAAAAAGGCTGAGCATCCTGATACCCTGAATGGCTAATATCAATTGGCTCAGCCGATCCGTCGACCGGCACAATTGCAATATTAGTGATAAAGAGCCTGCCGCGCGGAGCAAAGTCCACCGTTAGCCATTTACTATCGGTTGACCAGTCAAAGGTGATGTCGCCGTCAGCGTAGCTGTAATTATGAATGGCGGGCAGGGGTGTTGTCACCTCACCGCTTTCAATATCAATCACCTTGACCGCATCGCGGTTGGCAATGAAGGCCACTTTTTTTCCGTCCGGCGAATACATCGGCTGATAAGCTTCATTATCCCCTTCAAACAATATTTTTTCTTCAATCAGGGTTGAGGCGAAGAAATATTTCTCGCCTTCAGAGGCGATTTTACTGGTAGCAATTTTCCATTTTCCGTCACGCTCTGCGGCGTAAACCAGGCTTTTTCCGTCTGGCGCGAAGTCAACGGATCGTTCTTGTTCGGCTGTGTTGGTTATCCGTTTGGTGGTGCGGAATTCGCTTGATGTGACAAAAATTTCGCCGCGCGCAACAAAGGCAACTTCCTTGCCTTTTGGGGACACAGAGAACTCTCGAACATCGCTAGACACTGAAATCGTTTCAATATCGCGGCCATGGCCACCAGTGGCAATGTTGATTTTCACGGATTTGGGGCGATTGCCGTCTTTCACTGTGTAAATGGACCCATGGTGCACATATGCCATCAGTCCGCTTTTTGAAATTGAAAGACTGCGAACCGGGTGTTGTTTGTAATTGGTGACAGATTGCCTGCTGCCTGACTCTAGGTCCATGCGCCATACGTTAAAGGTGCTATCAGCTTCTTCTGACGTGAAAAATATCTTGCCGCTTTTGCCCCAAACAGGGTTGTGGTCCCCCCCTTTGAAGTCAGTTAGTTGGGTATGGGTACCCGTTTCTGCGTCATACATCCAAATGTCGCGGGCAAAGGCAGAGGTATCATGCTTTCGCAGGTCGCTTTCAAGAGCCTTTTCTTCGCGGTATAAAAGTTTGCTGCCGTCTTTGTTCCATTGGGCTTCTTCTGCCGGGGTCGTTAGTACCATTTCTGGCGTACCGCCATTAACTGATACATTATAAAGCTCGGGCAACGCGCCACGCGGGAACAGACTGGATGCAGCCTTGTCGGTGCGCGCTGATCCAAAAGTGACCATCTCATTGTTGGAAGTAAAAGCAAAGGGCCTGTCAGCGGCGCTATGAAACGTTAGGCGTTTGGCGGCGCCGCCAGTAGAGGGCATTACAAATACATCAAGACCACCATTTCGGTCGCTGGCAAATGCAAGCGACTTTCCGTTAGGTGACCAAACGGGAAATCCTTCCCACGCGGCATTCACTGTTAGTGGAACCGCATCCCCACCCTTTGCGGAAACACGGTATATATCTCCCTTATAGGTAAAGGCGATGGTTTTGCCGTTTGGAGATATGGCCGCCTGTCCGTACCACTCGCTATTCGCTTCAGCATGCGCAGTAGTGCCTGCGGCGGAAAATAAGGCGGTCGCTGCCAGCGCACCTTTGAGTATCTTGTTCATTTTTGCCCCTTAATTTATTTGGAGCAATCATACCCAATATTTTGTGCGCTGCCAGCCTTCTATTCTAAACCTTGGTTTGTGAGATCGTGCCTAATTTACCGCTGCATAGGCGTCAATAGTGCGCCACACCCTCAAGAGGTTGCCGGACAGTATTTTTTTGATATCTGCCTCACTGTAGCCGCGTTCAAGAAAGCCTTCGATCAGGGCTGGGTAGGATGCAACATCCTTCAGGCCCTTAGGCAGGCTGTCACCAACGCCGTCATAGTCAGACCCAATCCCAACATGATCAATGCCAGCTATTTTTACCACATGGTCAAAGTGATCCAACACATCTGAAAGGCTGGCGTATGGGTAAGGGTTGTCAGCCAAATATTCTTCGTCGAACTTTTCTTTTAGCTCTTCGTTGTCTTCTTGGCTGGTTTCCGCAAGGTACGCCTCGTAGGCTTCGTCGCGTGTAGGGCGGTATTTGTTGGCTTCTTCTGTTACGAAAGCTGAACCATAATTGATCATGATAAGGCTACCATTTTGTCCCAAGGCCTTGATCATGTCGTCATTCATATTGCGTTCGAACCCTGGCGTGAAATGGCGCGCCGAGGAATGAGACGCAATCACAGGTGTGGCGCTTTTTTCCATTACGTCCCAGAAGGCTGCGTCAGAAACATGGCTGATATCCACCATGATGCCCAGTTCATTCATGCGAGTGATCACTTTTTCACCAAATTCGGACAATCCGTCCCACTGGCGTTCCGGGTCGTAGCTACTGTCAGAAATTTCATTGGACTTCGAATGTGTCAGGGTGATGTACCGAATGCCGCGCTCGAAAAAATAATCCAGATTGGCGAGATCACCTGAAATTGGCGAGCCGTTTTCCATGCCGAGTGGGAAAGCTATCTTGCCAGCCGCAAACGCGGTCTCTACTTCACCCGGGTTGCGGGCAATCACGAATTTTTCTGGCGCGGATGCGACAATGCGTTCAACAATGTCGATCATGGCATCTGCATGAGTTTTTGCTTCATCTGTCCCGTCCATCGCGGCTGGCGTATATATGGACATGAAAGGGGCGTTCAGGCCGCCAGTGATAGCCCGGGGGTGATCAAAGTCACCCGCCTCAGTGGCAATTGATACATCCTCCCACGCTCGGTTTAGCCGATAAGGCACGTCGATATGTGTATCAATAATGATAGTTTCCTGTGCCAGCTTTACCGCTGTTTCAGCGTGGTTCGTTGCTGTTTCTGTATTGTCACTGCACGCAGCTAGTGCGATTAGCGATAGGCCAGCGAATAGAGCTTTCATGGTGGCTTCCCCCCTAAAGGACATTGTAATTGAAACAAAGATTGCCTTGTGGCTATCGCAAAAAGGCGATTGCGGCAAGATGAGAATTCTTATCTGGCGGTGCGGTGTTGCTATGAAAGGAAGGCGCTGGCTGTTTGAAAGGTAATAAAGGATGCCGCGTAAGCTAAGGCAAACAAATAGGCCACCATAAAGGCTGGCCACTTCCAGCCGCCGGTTTCGCGCTTTGTCACGGCGATAGTAGAAAGGCATTGTGGTGCAAAAACAAACCATACAAGAAACGAAAGGGCTGTCGGCAATGACCAGAGGCCGTTCAGCGTAGCCACAAGCCCTGCTTCAATCATATCTTCGCTGCCTTGGAGGGAATAGACGGTCCCTAGCGCTGCAATCGCCACTTCCCGAGCCGCCATGCCAGGCACCAGTGCCGCTGAGATTTCCCAATTGAAACCAATCGGTGCAAAAATAACTTCAAGCCAGCTACCGATAATGCCAACCATGCTGTATGCCACATCAGGACGGCTAGAGCCTTCGGGCGCTACTGGCCACAGCGTCAGTACCCAAAGAATGATTGTTGAAATCAAAATAATGCTGCCTGCACGTTTCAGAAATATGCGAGCCCGCTCATATAGGCCAATCACCACAAAGCGTAAGTTAGGGGCCTGATATTTGGGTAATTCCAGCATGAAAGTGTCAGCTGGGCCTCGCGCGACCGTTCGCTTTAGTACGGCTGCGACCACTAGGGCAGAGGCGATACCCATCAGATACA
>Ga0316207_10003646_pt1 | contig 14101 bp, 16 predicted proteins | sample 6weekpyrite_MG_FD_204943 | JGI IMG/M metagenome (GOLD analysis project Ga0316207, IMG submission 204943) | Microbial mat bacterial communities from mineral coupon in-situ incubated in ocean water Damariscotta River, Maine, United States -... | ecosystem: Environmental > Aquatic > Marine >... | reverse complement strand
CATGCTATTTCATAAATTTATCGTATGAATTGTGCAAATAGTGAAGTAGTTCATAGCTTTAAAGCCTCGTTTCGCTATTCCACTGAGCTACTGCCCAGCTTACAATACAACCATGACAAAACCGCAAAAGCCCCGCGCCTATTTAATCGATACCAGCATTTATATCTTCCGTGCCTGGCACAGCTATGATGATGATATCACCGATGCTGAAGGCAACCCTGCCAATGCCGTTTATGGCTTTTCTGAGTTTCTGTTTGAACTCATAAAACGCACCGGTGCCAGCAAAGGTTCCAGTTATATTGCCTGTGCCTTTGATGCCAGCCAGACCAATTCCTACCGGCGTGAAATTTTTGAAGAGTATAAAGCCAATCGGCCACCGGCACCGGAAGAGCTAAAAGTCCAGTTCGCCTATTGCCGCGACTTTTGCCGCGCTATCGGTCTCGCCGATTATTCCAGCAACCGTTTTGAAGCCGATGACATTATCGGAACACTGGCGCACCGCCTGCGAGAACAGGGCTATGCCATCACCATTATCAGTGCTGATAAAGACCTTGCACAACTGGTGCTCGGAGAAGACGATTTCTGGTGGGATTATGCACGTGATAATCAGCTTAACCCTAAAGGTGTTGAAAAACAGTTTGGCGTAAGACCGGAACAGATTGCTGATATGCTGGCACTATCAGGTGATAAAGTTGATAACATTCCCGGTATCCCCGGCATTGGTTATACACTGGCAGCACGCATATTAAATAAGTATCCGACTGTCGAAGACATTCTTGAAAACATTGAGAACATTTCTAAAATGAAGTTTCGTGGTTCAGCCCGTGTACAAAACCTTGTCGACGAGCATCAATCTATCTTACCAATGACTAAAAAGCTAACCACCATTGTCACCGACGCGCAGTTTCAGGGCCCAAAACAGGACATCACCTGGCATGGTATTGATGAAGAATTAATACATGACGTTTTTGAACGTTTAGATGCCAGCAATATGCGACGTAAAAAGTGGTTAACACTGTAATATGAGTAAACTGGTTCTGTTTAACAAACCCTTTGATGTGCTCTGTCAGTTCACCGACCAGGAAGGTCGCAGCACACTTAAAGATTATATCGACATTGCTGACATATACGCTGCTGGTCGTCTCGACCGAGACAGTGAAGGCCTGCTGTTACTAACCGATGATGGTAAACTTCAGAACCGCATCTCTAACCCTAAATTCAAACAACCTAAAACTTACTGGGTGCAGATTGAAGGTGAGATTGATGATCAGGCTTTAATTCAGCTACGCAAAGGTGTTGAATTAAAAGACGGCCGCACGCGCCCGGCACAAGCTAAAAAAATCAGTGAACCGGAAAATCTCTGGCCACGTATACCACCGATTCGGGAACGTAAAAACATCCCTACCAGCTGGCTTCAACTGACCATTACCGAAGGCCGTAACCGGCAGGTCAGGCGCATGACCGCTGCGGTTGGTTTCCCCACCTTAAGACTGATCCGTTATAAAATCGGCCGCTGGAGCCTGCAGGATATTGAGCCGGGTCAGTATCGAGTCCTCGACCTGCCGGCACGATAAAGTTTACATTTTTTTATCAATTTGATTGTTTAATCAGATTATTTTCGGTCTATACTTTCGGTACGTTTTTTAAGCAGCTTAATTAAATCTAATGATCAAAAAGATCGCGACCAGTCAGCTTCAGGTAGGCATGTTCATCAGTAATCTCGATGCCAGCTGCCTTGAACACAATTTTATTAGCACCCAGTTCCCCGTCTCAAATGAAGATACCGTTCGCAAGGTTCATCAGACCGGCATAAAAAATGTTTATATCGATACGACTAAAGGCTCTGACCTGCAGGATGCCGCCACTGCTGCTGAAGTCAGCGCTGATTTGGATAAAAAAACACTTAAAATTGCTGACAACAATGAGCACATAGATAATCAGGTTTCTGTGCAGGAAGAAGTCGAACGCGCTCGTGGTATCTACAAAGAAGCGCATAACATCATGCAAGACCTGATGGAAGATATTCGTCTGGGCAAACAGGTAGAAGTTGAACGCGTTGAACCTATCTCTGAACAACTGGTAGAGTCAGTCTTTCGAAACAAAGATGCACTGATTAGTCTGAGCCGGATTAAAGACAAAGACCATTACACCTTTATGCATTCCGTCAGTGTTGCTGGCTTAATGATTACGTTCAGCCGCGCTATGGGCTTTGACATGAATTTAATCAAGGAAATTTCTATCGGCGGCATGTTGCATGATGTTGGCAAAATGATGACACCTAATAATGTTTTAAATAAACCCGGTAAGCTCGATGATGGTGAATTCAAAATCATGAAATCACATGTGGTTTATTCAAAGGAACTACTCGAAGGCAAACCTGGTATTACTCAGGCAGCTCTGGATGTTGCAGCCATGCATCATGAACGTATCGATGGCAGTGGTTATCCGCTCGGTTTGAAAGGTGATGAAATATCACAGGTTGGTCAGATGTCGACGATTGTAGATGTTTATGATGCACTGACATCCGTGCGTGTTTATAAAAGCGCGTGGGAGCCAAATCTGGCACTGAAAAAATTACTGGAATGGAGTGACCATCACTTTAATCCAACACTGGTACAACAATTTATTCGTTGCCTTGGCATTTATCCGATTGGCACACTGGTAGAACTGGACTCCGGTAATATCGCTATTGTTATCGAACAGGGTGAAAAAGACCTGCTCTCGCCGACAGTCAAAATCATTTATAACAATAAGAAAAAAGGTCTGGTACCGGTTTCAATTCTTGACCTTAGCAAAACGAATGACCGTATCATTAAGTCAGTATCACCTCAGACTTACCAGATTGATATGGCAGCATTTTTATAAAACGTTCGCTTTAATTTAAAATAATACCCTTGATCTGGATATAAACCTGCATATCAAATTTTAAATCCAGCTTCTTAAATGATTTTTTTGAAATACGTGCCAGAAACACATCTTCATTAACGGCAAGCTGCAGCAAAACCTCACTGCCCGTTTCTTCAGCCACTGCCAATAGTCTGGCCGGTAATATATTCAGGATACTGCTGTCCTGCTGCTTGCTTTTACAAATACTGATATCTGCAGCACTAATGCGTAACCTCAGTGTCCTGCTTTTTCTTTGCAAGCCTTTAACAACCAATGTTGTACCGCTTGCTGTAACAACGGTTGATAACCCAAACTCGGTATCAATGTTTTCAACCTTTGCACTGAACACGACAACTGCGCAGTCTGTTTTAATCAGTGGTGATTCGACCGAGCTCAGGGCTTTTTCAATGGTATTGTTATAAATAACTTTCCCCGACTCCAATACCAGTATCTGATCACACAGACGCGAAACTTCATCAAGACTGTGACTAACGTAAATAATCGGGATACTTAATTTATCATGCAGTTTTTCAAGATACGGTAGAATTTCGTTTTTATGCGCATCATCCAGAGAAGCCATTGGCTCATCCATTAACAATAACTGCGGTTTTTTTAATAATGCACGCGCAATCGCTACCCGCTGTTTTTCACCACCGGACAATGACTCGGGCATCCTGTCAGTTAAAGACGTAATATTGAGTAGCTGTAATAAGGCTTGTTTATTATTATCGCTGACAGCTGAAGTCCGTTTCATACCATATTCAAGGTTCTGCATAACCGTCAGGTGAGGAAACAAACGGCTGTCCTGAAAAATATAACCGATATTTCTGTTCTGTGGCGACATTGATTTTCTTTTTTTCAGCCACTGCTGATCATTAAAAACAATATCACCTGTTGCATTCTTTTCAAGACCGGCAAGACAGCGTAACAGTGTTGTTTTACCAGAGCCTGAATGACCAAATATCCCCAGTATGCCTTTCTTAGGTATAGTGAATGATGCCGACAAATTAAAGCCACCACTCGTAATCTCAACTGAACAACTATTAGACTGCATCAGTTCTGTTTCCTGCTTCTATAATTTAAAACATACATTGTCAGCATAGAGATAAAAGCAAAACATAATAAAATTGCAGACAACACATGTGCCTGAGCGTACTCTAGACTTTCAACATGATCATAAATAGCAATTGAAATTAAACGTGTCTCACCCGGTATATTGCCCCCGATCATCAAGACCACACCAAATTCACCAAGTGTATGCGCAAACCCCAAAACAGCGGCCGTTAAATAACCTCGTTTAGCCATCGGTACCGCTATACTAAAAAAAGCATCTTTGGGTTTTGCTCCCAGCGTGTGCGCCGCTTCCATCAGATCATGTCCGACTGTTTCAAACGCAGACTGTAGCGGCTGAACAACAAAGGGGAAACTATAAATGACCGATGCCACAACCAGACCAAAAAAACTAAACGTCAGTGCATGTCCGGTCAACTCAACCCACCAGCCACCAAACATACCTTGCGGACTCATAATGATAAGCAAATAAAAACCGATAACGGTGGGTGGCAAGACAATAGGCAGCGCAATCAACGCCTCTATCAGGGGCTTAATTTTTGCCTGAGTTTTAGCAAGCCACCAGGCCACAGGAGTGCCAATCACAATTAATATGACGGTGGTTAGTGTTGCCAGTTTTATGGTCAGAAATAATGGTCCCAGATACGACAACATCAGAATTTATCCCACTGTATAAAATGTAAACTATTATTCAACTGCATAGCCGCTTTCCAGAATAATTTTTTTTGCTTTTGCAGATTTTATATATTCTCGAAAACTCTGTACAACTGGCTTACTAGCAGCCTTCTTAATTAAGGCCATTTTTTGCTTAATGGGACTATACATATTTTCAGGTACTCGCCAGTGACAAAAATCCTCTAGTTCTTGCGATGCAATAACCGTTGAGCGGGCAATAAATCCTGCACCCACATTACCTGTCGCTATAAACTGATAGGTTTGAAGTATATTCTCACCCATTAGCAAGCGTGACTGATACGACTCTCGCAACCCAAGGTGTCTTAACACTTCAGCCGCAGCAAGACCATAGGGCGCTATTTTAGGATTGGCTATTGCCATTTTATTTGTTTTATCTGATGCCAGGTATTTAAAACACTGGCCTTTTTTAATTCCCTTTGCAATATAAACTAGCTGGCCTTTTGCATATAATTCAGAACTTATCGCAATATTATGTTTAAGTAATAAGTCTGCTCTTTTTGCATCCGCTGAGAAAAACATATCAAACGGCGCGCCTCGGACTATCTGAGCGTATAGTTTTCCGGTTGATGCCGAACTGATTGAAATTTTATGATTGTTCTCAGCTTCAAACCCTGGCACCAGTTTTTTAAGCGTGGCTGAAAAATTACTGGCTACGGCAACCCGGACTGTATCCGCTCGATTTACATCAGACATTAAAATCAATGCCGTTAAACAAAACATTCGAATACTGATTAATTTTTTCTTACTCATATCAGCCATTCACGCTCACTATCGTAAATACGTTAAGATCATTTATGATACTTCGCCACAAACCGGTCCAATGCGTTAGCAAAATTTTGTTTCTCCTTCTGACCAAAAGCTGCCTGACCACCACTCATTTCTATTGCGGAATTTCTCATTGCTTCGACCATATCGCGCATTTGCAATCGCTGTTTTATATTGGTTTTATCATACATTTCACCGCGAGGATTTAAGGCATAAGCCCCTTTTTCTATCACTTCGGCGGCCAGGGGTATATCGGCTGTAATGACCAGGTCGCCTGCCCCGCTCTGACGTACAATTTCATCATCTGCCACATCAAAACCACTGGAGACCTGCATAGACTTTAAAAACGGAGAAGCCGGGGTTTTAATATATTGATTCGCAATAAATGTGATAATAAGTTTCTTTTTATTAGCGACCCTAAATAATATTTCTTTTATGACATTCGGACAAGCATCCGCATCAACCCAAATCTGCACCTTAATACCCCAGTTCTTTTAAAACAGTTTTCATATGTTCAGGTTTTACCGGATTCAGCAAAGCAGTCGTAACAGGAAACAGATCATGCAATTTCTGTACAAATTCCTGTTCTTCTTTATCCACAAACAGTATTAATTTATAGTTCTTGCCAAACGGTTCTAGACTACGCAAAAACACATCCAGATTACAGACATTGGCACCGGCATAATTACTGCCATAACCATAAACAAAATCAGCAACAATTAAATCCGGCAACTGTTGTTTTAACTGGCCAATAGCCTTACGCATCGAGGTAAATCTCAGCTCCTGCATACCCAATGACTGGTATACCTGGCTCAGGTCCGGATAAAATGGGGACTCAATAATCGAATAGACTGTTAATGCTGGCATGATTTCAGCTCAATAATAAACCAGACCTGATTATAACTCAGCCAGGCCTGTCATTTTACTGCTTTATTTATGCCTGCGCTTATATTCTATAAAACCCGCCACAACCAGCAGAACAAACATTAAAATAAACAGTATTTTTAAATACTCATAATACTCATCGCCACTACTCTCTTCTGTAAAGGCCTTAGGCTCTTTTATATCAGCTGCTTTTTTCTCAGCAGCTGGTTTTTCTTTTGGCTTAATCTCTTCATCGATCTTATCAACGAGTGATTTAAATGTATCCTTTTGCTCACTTTCTGCCAGCTCTTTTTTCATATTAGCCAGTGCTATCTTCGCTTCATCCAACTTGCCAAGTTTCTTAAGCTCGTTAATATTACTCCAGTGCAATAGCCAGTAATATGATTCACTCTCACCACTACCACCCAGACCAAGCTCAGCGGCAATAGCCTGTTGTTTGGAATCATCAGGCAGACCTGACTTCATTGCAGCATAGGCACGTGCGGACAGGTCAGGAGAATGCTTTTTATCAACACTCATAGCTTTTAAATAAAACTTATTTTTCTCTTTAATCTTATCAACGACTTTATCAGGCTGATTATTCTGTTGATAAAAGCTCGCCATGTTCTTTGCATGCAAACCCCTTATAAACCAGTAAATCGGGTTAATTGTATAAATCGCCTCTTTCGCAGCTAATGATTTTGAAATAAAATCAAATTCATTTTGCTGTAAAATAACATCTCTACTTGGCGCACTATCAGCAAACACAACAATCCTATTGGCTTCTCTCGAAAAGCCATTCGCTGACATATCAAACGCTTCTTCAAACTCAGAAGCACTTACAAGAAAAGAAAGCAGGCAACTAATCATTATTAATAATATTTTCATAATCACTCATACTTAATATTAATGTGAATATGGTCAGCCTTATCAAAAGCATCAGGAATACCATTTTTGGGTTCGATATCTTCTTTAAACTCACGTGTTACCATCGGTCGCCCGCGTGTTTCTAATTGCCAGAACCCATCAAGTGAACTCGCCTGTAAGGCTTTCCATAAAAACCAGTAAACAATCGCAGAACGTTTATCGGAGTGCGGTTCACTCGCCACAATATCAATCGCTCCGCCCCGCTGGTGAATACCATTTAATGCGTTGCTATACCACTCGTTACGTTCAGGATTACGCCAGCCACCACTCAACCATAATTTGGACTCGGGAATGGGAAGCTGTTGTTTATTGAGATCATGAAAAGGGAGACCTGTTTGTTTGTATCTTTGTTTGGCAACTTCATAAACCTTAACCACATTAATGGCCAGCTCTGTCAGTCCGTCATCTACCATCAGTCCATAACGACTTTCAGACAAACCGTTTCCCAGCAAATTAGTCGGCATTGGCGGAATATCACTCAACTCACTGCGTAACGGCACCGGCAGATCACCGTAACCACCTCGACCATAACGATTAATTCTAAAATGATTAATGTATTCCTGCCGCACCATATCTTTGTTATCCATTTCTATTTTTCCTTTATAACTTGTTACTTCTCCTTTTTCATTTTTTACATTTGCGATAATCTGATATGACAGCCTTGGGTTGTAAAAGTGCTCATCAATCTTTGGAGTGCCACCACCATACCGCTGACGTTTACCATTCCCACCGCGACCTTTTTTATAAATCGACTGTTCATGTTTATGTGGCTTTGGTCTGAACACTAGACGAGATGAATCTTCTACCGCGGATGGAAAATACTCTGTACTCCAGTCAGAGCCATTCAATTTTCTTTTTCTTGTAAATTCATGCTTTGATAGAATCTCAACAGCACCAACTTCTTTCTTTTTAGTAGTGATTATCCACTGCACCCTTTCATTTGCATTCAGTGCAACTGGAATATCAACAACAAAAGGGATTTGTAATTTAAGCGGTGGTAACTGACTACCTCTGGAAACACCCTGCTCAATAGTAGTACTACTTTTTATATAGATAAATGACTGATACTTATTACTATCTGGATCTGATGAACTGATTATTTTTAAGCGTCTGTCTTCCGCCAACGCATTACCTGCCAGACAACAGCTAAATAGTGTTAACAGAAAAACTCTTTTTTTTGTAAAAATTTTATTCATCCAGGACATAATATTACAAATTATAGTACACATTTGTTATTAACAAATTTCTACAGGCATCCCTATTTCGAGTATACCAGTAGAGTTTGCAATAACATTCTGACCAAAATATATTTTTGAGTCTTTCATTCTGTATTCTCTCAGTGTTTTCACCGGCTCAAGTGAACGCACTGCGGTCTTTGGGTCTATTGATGGAATACTACAACGACTACAAGGTTTTACCACTTGCATTTCAATACCACCAACGATGATACGTTTCCAGTCATCCTCAGCATAGGCCTCACATCCAGAAACCACGATATTTGGTCTGAATCTTGTCATTGAAACCGGCTTGTCTAAATGTTTATTTAAATCATCCAATGAAGCCCGAGAAATTATAAGCAAAGGAAAACCATCACTAAAGCCGGTTAGATCTCCGGGATTTGCATAGTTAAGATCAACCTGCCGTTTTTCATCTGCCGGAAAACACACCATGCGACATGCTGTTTTTAAAAAGTTACTCAGATATTCTGATGCTACTTCACCGACATCATATGCACGACAACTATCGCCCCAAACAACAACCTGCATAACCTTGTCTTTATTCGCCGATACCTTAATTGCATCCTGCCCCGGTACACTAACCGACAACATATCATCATCAGCATGCGCTTTAATAAGACACATCTCAGGAAACTGACGCTGCGATAAAAAATTACCATCAGGATCCACCAACATCCATCGTCTGTCATTTTCAAACCCCAGATTATCTAGTGTCGCCTTTTTAACAGACACTGAGGCGGCTGACTTCAGCGGATGAATATACAATTCGCTGATTGTAATTTGATCATTCATAAGACTTTTTAATATCCGTTAATATTTTTTCAAAATAATCAGCACCCGCCTGACGACAAGACTCAATATTTTTTTCAGGAATCTGTTCAGGCTCAGGATAGTTTTCAAGCGCCTTTTCAAGGCTTCCTGATCTTAATAAATGCAACATTGGAAAGGGTGAACGATTGGTATAATTGGACGCATCATTTTCTGCAACACCTTCAAAGCAGTAATCCGGGTGAAAATTTGCTAACTGATATACACCATCATAACCACTATCAGCCATTAACTGCTCAGACAACGCCACCAGATCCAGAAACTCTTCAAAGTCTTCAAATGCTTTTTCAATAACAATTAAAGTTGTTTCTGTCTCAGGGTTATTTTCAAGACACTGACATTCATCCATTAAACGATACAGTAATTTCTCCGGCCCCTCGGCTTCAGACAAAACATATCTGACAGTATTGTTATCTACTTCACGCTTAGCAAAGGGACAAAAGTTATGTTTCACCACAACCTTGTCCAGCCAGCTTTTACATTGTTTTATAGAGGATGACATGTTTATTTTTTTCTATTAAAAAATGACTTACCTTCATCAGAAGAAACATAAACACCGCCATTACAGCGAACCTCAACTCTATCATTGTCATAGTCAGTTAATCGTACATAACCACAGCCTGCAGCTGGCAATTTACGTTTTACCCACTCATTAGCTTCCTTTGCTTTGAAAAATAATTCACCATCTGAAAACACTGAGTATGAACCAGTACTATAAAGCCCCTTAGATGTTTCAACTAAGCCTCTTATTTTCTCCCCAATAACAGGTGATTTTATCTTTTCATACTTATCGGAGCCGTACTCACTGTAAATGATCGAAGAATCTTTTTTACCTGAATAGAAATAAACGCCATTTCTGCTCATAAAACTACTGGGTTTAGTGAAGATTGTTGAGCTGTCAGTTGATTCAACTCTGAATTTAATGTTCTTCGCCCAGCTTTTAGCTTTATTTTTACTATGAAAAAAACTCATGTCTTCATTAATCCAGTAAATCTCCTGATTATTTAAGTTAACAAAACGTCCGTCCTTAAAACCATCAGGTTTTTTATAGAATTTCTGAATACGACCTTTACCATAAAAAACTTTATCGCCAGTATTCATGTTGGGTACCATACAGACAATACTAATTTTACTAATACTGCAGTTATTGATATTTTGATACGTTCCTGTATCTACCCAGGCAATATCTTTTAACTTTCCTTCTTTATAAACTTTTTTCCCAATAATGCCTAATGGCCCTATCACATAGTGTCTGTTTGTTTTGTATCGAGGCTCCTGTGATAATGCTACTTTTCTAACTACACTAAGCAGTTTCTTATCAACATATTTAACATCAGCCTTGTTTATTTTTTTCTTGTGAAGACTTTGATAAACCGTTTTATATTTCGTCCTTAAAAACCCCTGCATATCATCATTATTATCTAAATAAATCATACGGTATCGAGTACTACCCTTTTCCTTGAACATAAGAAAGACTTCACCGAGATTCGTCACTTCACCTGCTTTAATAGTAAACCTACCTTTAATTGGCAGGGTATTAATGGTATTACCAATCCTGTTACTAATGCTTTCAAACCCATAATTACCTGGCAGCATTGGTATTGCAATATAGCCATTTTTAATCGCTCCAGGATAAGTTTCACCACTAATTCTTGCACTGCCAAAATTAATTGACTTTCCCCAACCAAAATTACTGACAGAGACATGCCCTACTAAGAGCCCCTTTCCTTTCATGTTTTCTGGTGTCACTTCAACTGCTGTTCTTACACAAGAAATAAGTGTCAACATTAACGACACCGCCAACACTCTGAGCATTATATTTTTCATATCCTTTCCCTATTTTTTATTATTCATTCACTATAGTGAAATCTTTTAGTTAATTCAATTGAGTGATAAATCTTGCATTCAATAAAAAAGGCCTCTGAATTTCTTCAAGAGGCCTTTTATTATTGAGAGTGAAAACTAATTAACCCAGTTCTTTAACACCGGCAACTAATTCACCCACCATCTTCTGTCCATCACCGTATAACATTTGCGTGTTATCCGCATAGAACAGGTGATTTTCGATGCCAGAGAAACCAGCACCACGACCACGTTTAATAACAATACAGTTCTGAGCACGGTCCGCATCCAGAATCGGCATGCCGTAAATTGGACTTTCCGGGTTAGTACGTGCAACAGGGTTAACCACGTCATTCGCACCAATCACTAATGCCACTTCAGAACTCGGGAACTCAGGATTAATGTCTTCAAGATCATAAATCTTGTCGTAATCAATTCCTGCTTCCGCTAACAGTACGTTCATGTGACCCGGCATACGACCCGCCACCGGATGAATTGCGTATTTAACTTCAACACCGCGTGCTTCTAATACTTTAGTCAGCTCAGCCAGTTTGTGTTGCGCTTGCGCCACAGCCATACCATAACCCGGGATGATAATCACTTTACTGGCGTACGCCATCATGATCGCTGCATCAGGCGCCTGCACTTCTTTCATGCTGCCTTCAACATCTTCATCCGCTGTGCTGCCATCGGCAGAACCAAAGCTTGAGAAAAGAATGTTTGAAATCGGACGATTCATTGCTTTTGACATTAACTGCGTCAGCAACGTACCTGAAGCACCAACCACCATACCGGCAATCATCATCGCTGCGTTTTGCAGCACAAAACCTTCAAAGGCAACTGCTAAACCGGTTAACGCATTGAACAGTGAAATAACAACAGGCATGTCTGCACCACCGATAGGTAATGTAAACATGATGCCGAAGATCAGTGTTAGTGCAAAGAAGATCAGCAGGTACATTGGTGTTATTTCACCACCGATTGCCATCATGCCGCCCAGTGCCAACATACCAACGAACAACGCAAGGTTAATCATCATGTGCATTGGTAAACGCATGGTCTTGTTGATCAGACCTTGCAGTTTGGCAAAAGCGATTGCTGACCCCGAGAATGAGACTGCACCAATAATCGCACCTAATGTTGCCAGTACTAAAACGGTTGTACTCGGCGCAGCGCCGCCAGCAGCCACTTTAACTAACTCAACAGCCGCAATGGCAGCGGCAGCACCACCACCCATACCGTTGTAGATTGCAATCATCTGCGGCATGTCGGTCATTTCAACACGCTTGGCAGAAACATAAGCAATTGCAGAACCGAGCAGAATCGCCACAATGATTAAGATGACGTTTAAGTTACCGTGACTGTAAACAGCAGGATCACCAAAAGTCACCACGGTTGCAATAACCATCGCAACACCCGCCCAGACTATGCCCTGGCGAGCAGTAACAGGAGAACTCATTTGTTTCAGGCCGATGATAAATACCGCAGCCGAAATGAAATAGACTATATCGATTAATAGATCCACGAGTTAGTCTCCCTTCTTCGGCTGGAACATTTCAAGCATACGTACGGTAGCAATATAACCACCGACCGCATTACCTGCTGCTAGTAACACAGCTACAAAACCAATCGCCATTTCAACCGGTGTTTCTGCATGACCTAACGCGACCATTGCACCAACCACCACGATACCGTGAATGAAGTTAGAACCGGACATTAAAGGTGTGTGCAAAATAACAGGTACCCGGCTGATCACTTCATAGCCGGTGAATGCTGATAACATAAATATATAGAGTGCTGTAAAGCCTTCAATCATGACTTACGCTCCTTTGTACATTTCAGCTTTGATCTCACCTTCGTGAGTCAAAACACATTTGGAAATAACATCATCTTCCCAGTCAAACGCCAGCTCGGCATCTTCATTAATAAAAGGAGACATTAAATTAAATAAATTCTTCGAATACATTTCACTGGCATGAACCGGCACCTGGCTCGGTACATTCAGTGGTGCATAAATAGTAACCTTTTCCTGATGTTTAACTGCATCACCCGGCTTACTAAGTACACAGTTACCACCGCCTTCAGCCGCCAGATCAATAATCACTGAACCGACTTTCATGTTGTTAACCATGTCTTCGTCAATAATTTTTGGAGAAGGACGCCCCGGAATGGCTGCAGTTGATACGACGACATCTGCCATTGATAAATGCTTGGCCAGTACATCACGTTGCTGCTGCTTTTCATCGTCAGTCAGTTCACGTGCATAACCGCCTTCGCCGTCAGCCGATACACCAGTATCAATAAACTTGGCACCTAAAGATTCACATTGCTCTTTAGTTGCAGAGCGTACATCGTAAGCTTCTACGATTGCACCCAGACGTTTAGCCGTTGCAATAGCCTGTAAACCAGCAACACCAGCGCCAATGATCACAACTTTAGCCGGGCGAATCGTGCCCGCTGCAGTGGTTAACATCGGGAAGAACACACTGGCAATATCAGCGCCCATCAGCACGCCTTTATAACCTGAAATAGCAGCCTGTGAAGATAAAGCATCCATAGACTGTGCACGGGTAATACGCGGCACCAGTTCCATAGAGAACGAGGTAATTTTCTTCTCATTCATTTTTGCCATCATCTCAGCATTTTTATGCGCTGCCATAAAACCAACAACGACGGTGCCGTCATTCATTTTATCCAGCTCTTCCAGAGTAGGCGGAGCTACTTTAAAGATCATGTCTGCATTTTTATAAAGTTCGTCGACGCTATCGACGATCTTCACGCCTTCAAACTGATCATCAGAAAAATGAGAGCTGATCGCCGCTCCTTTTTCCATCGAAATCTCGACACCCATCTTGATCAGACGTTGTGCCACGCCCGGTTCCAGCGCTATACGGCGCTCACCCGGGACAATCTCATTCGGCACAGCCAAACGTATCGCCATTATTATTCTCCACTCTATCGGAAGTGCTTTGGGGTAATTCAAA
>Ga0316207_10003645_pt1 | contig 14101 bp, 14 predicted proteins | sample 6weekpyrite_MG_FD_204943 | JGI IMG/M metagenome (GOLD analysis project Ga0316207, IMG submission 204943) | Microbial mat bacterial communities from mineral coupon in-situ incubated in ocean water Damariscotta River, Maine, United States -... | ecosystem: Environmental > Aquatic > Marine >... | reverse complement strand
AACCAGTGCCATCATCCGTGTCACCAATATACATACCTGGGCGCTTCCTAACAGCTTCCAGGCCTTTTAAAACCTTAATACTCGATGAATCGTAAGCGGTAGCTTCGCTCATAAAAATCCCCAAAAAATAGACGCATCATTATAACTGAAATCAACTATTCTGGGGTGATTAATAGTGGAAATTTATGCTTATTTAGCTACTCTTTTAAATATTATTTCTCTTCTATTAATATTTAAAAATCTATAAAACTCAATTAAATACCGCTGTACATCAATATAGGGGTGTTAATTATCTTCAACAGAAATCTGACCATGTTCCACGTGGAACACTCTGTGATTTTCCCAATACTGGCAATTTATCTGATTTGTTTCAATTGCTGTTATAAACAGCTGAATATTTAGCTTTGATAATATATGCATGATTTTATTTTGATTTTCATAATCAAGTTCAGCAGGAAGATCATCAAACAGCAAAACACAACGCTGTTTAGTAGATTGAGAAAAAAGGGTGAGTTGTGCAATTTTTAACAAACTCACGAGCTTTTTCTGCTGGCCTCTGGATATAGAAGATTGAGCAGGCATTCCATCAACTGTAATCTTAATATCTGCACGATGTGGACCTGACTGTGTAAAACCTTTATCCCTGTCTCTCTGCAAATTAGCATTTAAATAATCTTCAAATTCTATTTCAGTGGGCCAACCACGCTTATATGTTAATGAAATATCATGTTCTGGGAATAGCTCACTAGAAAGGGTATTAACGATAGTACTTATTTTATTTAAATAACTAAGTCTGCATTGTTCGATAATTTGAGCATGTTCAATTAGCTCCATATTCCATAGAGAACATAGTTTATCTGACTGTTGAAGTCTAAGAGATGCATTTCGTTGGTTTAACGCTTTTTTATATTTCTTCCAGGAAATAATGAACTTATGTTCCACGTGGAACACACCCCAATCCAGAAATTGACGTCTGTTATCTGGTCCAGATGAAATAAGTTGATGGCTATCTGGGTGCAACACTAAAACAGGTAGTAGTGTTGATAAATCAGAAATACGGGAAATGGGTTCTTGATTAACTCTAATTTTTTGTTCTTTTAAAGTCCGTTCTAATCCAATACGTGTTTTACTATCATCAAGACTACAAATTAAACGAAAATAATCCTGATCATAGGAAATTAGGTGTTTGTATTGTGAGCTACGAAAAGACCGGCCATAGCTGAGATAAAAAATGGATTCGAGTAAACTGGTCTTACCAGCTGCGTTAGCTCCAATTATAAGATTTAATCCTGCATTCGGTTCTAACAGGAGCGAATGCAGATTTCTAAAATTAGATATTTCAAGGCTACTAAAGCCCATTTGATATATTACAAAAGGTCATGTTTAGAGGCGCATAGGCATAATTACGTATTTTGCTTCTCCCTCATCAGGAAACATGAGTAAGCAACTGCTGTTTGCATCTTTTATAAAGCCTTGGACAGTATCTTGAGACGATGTATTAAGCACATCAATCATATAATTTACATTAATTCCCATTTCTATTGGATTTCCTTCATAATTTATTTCTAGTTCAACATCAGCTTCTTCCTGGTCAGGGTTTTGAGCCTGTAATTTCAATAAATTACTTTCAAGTATCATTCTAATCCCTCGATACTTTTCATTAGATAATATTGAAGCTCTAACCAGCGCCTGCTTTAGACCATCTCGATCTAAAATCATATTGTTGCCAGAAGCTTCTGGCATTACACGTTTATAATCGGGAAAACGACCGTCTATTAATTTTGAAGTGAATCTTTGATTAGCCAAATTACATTGAATATGATTATTCCCTAAGACTATTTTAACCTCATCATCTACATCAGATAATAACCTTTGTAATTCACTTATGCCTTTGCGTGGGATAATAACCTGCTTATTATCGGCTAAATCAGCATCAATATTCATTTCACAAAAAGATAATCTGTGCCCATCTGTAGCTACAGCTCGTATCACACCAGAAGCAACTTCTAACATCAGGCCATTAAGATAATAGCGTACATCCTGTTGAGCCATGGCAAATGATGTTTTTTCAATTAATGTTTTTAAAAGTTTCTGAGGAACACTAAATTCATATACGCTGGTAATATCCTCAAGCGCTGGAAAATCAGAAGCGGGTAGTGTTGATAAGCTAAAACGACTACGTGCTGATTTAATTAGTGCTTTTTCACCAGTAACGTCAATACTAACTTCAGCATCAGAAGGTAATGCTTTACATATATCAAGTAACTTTTTAGCTGGTAAAGTAATTTCACCTGCTTCATCCATCATTTGATTAACTGAGGAAACAAGTTCAATTTCTAAATCAGTTGTAGTTAGAGTGAAATTATTATCATTAGATTTTATAAGCACATTGGCAAGAGCAGGTAGTGTCTGTCTTTTTTCTACTGCTCCAATAACCTGTTGAAGTGGAATTAATAAATTATCTCGTAGTATTTTAATCTTCATGGATGTTCCTAATTATTATATATATTTATATACTTAGTTATTATAATTAAGCCCACTGTTTTCTGTGGATAACTTTAAAATAATAAACAATAACAATAACTTAGTATGTTATTTTTGTTCTAGTAACATTTGGGTATGCTCCCCGTAAACTGTAGACAGATTGTGGATAACTCATGAATGAAAACTTGTTCACATGAAAATACAGAACTTATCCACAGGATATTATCACCCTATAATCCGCATCTAGTTACTTAAAATTCTTAATAAATTGGTGTAATCCTCATCAATCTTATTGTCTGATTCCCGTAATTCAGTAATTTTTCTACATCCATGTAAAACAGTTGTGTGGTCACGACCACCAAATGCATTACCAATTTCAGGAAGACTATGGTTTGTTAATTCTTTTGATAATGCCATAGCTACCTGGCGTGGACGAGTTATAGAGCGACTACGGCTATTCGAATGTAAGTCTGAAATACGAATTTTGTAATATTCAGCTACGGTTTTCTGTATATTTTCAATGGTAATCAGACGGTCGTGCAGGGCAATTAAGTCCCGCAATGTGTCTTTTGCAAATTCCAGTGTTACAGGTTTACCGGTGAAGTTTGCAGTGGCCATAACCCTGCGTAATGAGCCCTCAAGTTCTCGTATATTAGATCGAATACGTTTCGCAATAAAGAAAGCAACCTCATTAGGTAAGGCAATACCAAATTCTTCAGCTTTCTTCTGTAAAATTGCAACACGAGTTTCTAATTCGGGTGGTTCTATGCAAACAGGTAATCCCCAACCAAATCGAGACTTTAGACGTTCCTCCAGGCCATCGATTTCTTTTGGGTATCGATCACAGGTTAAAATAATTTGTCTTCCACCTTCAAGCAAGGCATTAAAAGTATGAAAAAATTCTTCCTGGGAGCGTTCTTTACCCGCAAAAAATTGAATATCATCAATAAGCAGAACATCTAAAGATCGATAAAATTGCTTAAAATCATCAATTGTATTGTGTTGTAAAGCCTTAATCATATGTGTTACAAAGCGCTCAGAATGCAGGTATACAATTCTTGCCTGAGGATTATTATGTAATATCTGGTTACCCACAGCATGCATTAAATGGGTTTTACCTAAACCGACACCACCATAAAGAAAAAGTGGGTTATAGGAACCTGCTGGATTTTCAACAACCTGCATAGATGCGGCTTTTGCCAACTGGTTGCTTTTTCCCTCAATAAAATTATCAAAAGTAAAACCAATATTAAGATGACTTTCTAATTTTTCATTAGATGGTTTATTTGAAATTGAAGGTTGTATCGGAGGTGCAGAAGTAACAGTTTGAGATGGATTTACCACTGATTTAAGCTGGGTTTTTGGGTTTTTACTGCCTATATCAAGAGAAACAGAAATGTCTCTATTTGTATCTATTTCCTGACAAATAACCGTTATTTGTTGTAAAAAGTGCTGTTTTACCCAGTCCATTACAAAACTATTTGGGGCGAACAAAGACAACCTGTTATTCGACTCTTCAGTTTGTAAAGGTCGAATCCAGGTATTTAATTGTTGATCTGATAATTCTTGTTCCAGTCGTTGTAGACACTGATCCCACAAAGCGCTCGACACGAAATATAATCCCCGGTGATTATTTATGATTTGCCCATAAAACAGTTAAGTATCGTAAAACACAAAAATGGGCAGAATTAATAAAAGTGAACAGGGGATTTTAACCTGCAATGTAATATCGTGAAACCACTAATTTAGGTGATTATTTAAAGATAATGAAAAGCGACTTAGCCACATTAATATTGTCTTTGATGTAAAGAAGCATCATCACTTCAACACAGAGATTGATGAGCCGCCTTATTACAGTTTTTTAATAAACCCTAATATTGCTTTGACTAAGTTAGCCACTGCGATTAGAATACATGCCCCAATTTTTCAAGATTAATAATTAGGTCCGGACCAATGAAAAGAACCTTTCAACCAAGCCGCATTAAACGCGCACGTACCCATGGTTTTCGCGCTCGCAGTCGCACTGTTGGTGGCCGTAAAGTATTAAAAGCGCGTCGCGCAAAAGGTAGAGCACGTCTGTCAGCTTAAGTTTTGCATCGGCTGATAGCTGGAATTATCTAGAAGAAGCAGAGTAATGACAGAAAAAGGAGCATGTTTTTCAAGACATGTTCGTCTACTTAAAGCAGATGAGTTTAGCCGGGTTTTTAAAAACCCGGTTCGATCCAGTGATCGATATTTAACTATACTTGCGGTTGCCAGGAATGTAATTGATGGTGAGAATGCAGATTCGTGTTTAAGTTCGCGATTAGGTTTGGCTATATCGAAGAAAAACGCCAAACGAGCAGTAGACCGTAATCGTATAAAACGAATAATTCGTGAAAGTTTTCGAAAAAATTTACAAAAGTTACCCCCTATAGATTTAGTAGTGATGGCAAAACCAGTCACTAAAAATGCTGATAATCAGCAAATTTTCCTTTCTTTAGAACAGCACTGGAATAAACTAGTCAAGAATTTTCAAAGCCGGAATCAACAAAAGTAGCTATGCGTAAATTATTTATCGGACTTATTCGCTTTTATCAATACGCTATTAGCCCGTATTTACCCCCTCATTGCAGATATACACCCACCTGTTCAACTTATGCAGTTGAAGCAATTGGTCAATTTGGTATATTGCGCGGTGGCTGGATGGCATTACGTAGAATAGGTCGCTGTCATCCCTGGCATGAAGGGGGATACGACCCAATTCCAGAAGATCCACATAAAACTGAATGTAAACACTAAACAATTATTAAAACGTAATCAGGATATCAATGGAAAACCAACGTACCATCCTTTATCTCGCCTTCTTTTTTACCCTGTTTTTACTCTATCAGGAGTGGCAAAAAACCTATAATCCTCAACCGGTTGTAAGCGATGTTGAGCAGGTATCACCTCTTGCAACTGGTGATATATCCGACGCGGAAATATCTTCACTTCCTATGGCAGATATTCCTGCTAACAACAAATCTGTTAGTCCTTCCCCTGATGTTATGGAAGAAAAGGTAACTCGGGAGGCGGTTCATGTAGTCACTGATGTCCTGGATATAATGATAGATACCCAGGGTGGCACAATTTATCAATTAGATTTACGTGACTACCAGCTAAGTGCCGAAAAGATGGATCAGCCATTTCGCTTATTTAATGCGAAAGAAAGCCTTTATCATACGGCTCAATCTGGCCTGGTTTCATCTAAGCATGCAGCTCCAAATCATAAAGATATATATCGGGCAGATAAATCAGAATATAGATTGCAGGAAGGCACAGATGAGTTGAAAGTTACATTACACTGGGAAAAAGACGGTGTGAGTGTAAATAAAGTATTCACGTTTACTCGAGATAGTTACATCATTGGCGTTGAGCACGTTGTTTCAGCTGAAAACTGGAGTGGGTCTGAGTATCGACAATTAGTTCGATCACTACAGGAACGCGAATCGACGATGATTCCTACCTATGTAGGCGGCGTTGTTTTCAATGAAGAAATTAAATATGAGAAACTTGATTTTGATGATATAGCTGAGCAAACTTTCAAAACAGATATGAAAGGTGGCTGGATCGCAATGATTCAACATTATTTTTTAGCTGCCTGGGTGCCTGATCAAAATCAGAGCAATTACACCTATACATCACACCCCACTGATAATCGTTATATTTTAGGTATGCGCTCACCCGCTGCAGTTGCCACTACAGAAACCCCTGCATATTTTAAAAGTCAGTTGGTGGTTGGTCCTAAATTACAGGACAGGCTGGAAACCATTGCACCGGGACTGGAGCTGACCGTTGATTACGGTATTTTAACAATATTGGCAAAACCTCTGTTCTGGTTGTTAAAGTTTTATCACACCCTATTTGAAAACTGGGGTTGGGCGATTATCTTTTTAACGATTACAGTTAAAGTAATTTTCTATAAATTATCAGAAGCTGGTTATCGCTCAATGGCCCGCATGCGTAAAATCGGGCCCCGAATGCAGACGTTGAAAGAACGCTATGGTGATGATCGCCAGCGTATGTCTGCTGAAATGATGAAAATGTACAAAGAAGAGAAAATTAATCCATTAGGTGGATGTTTTCCTATTTTAATACAAATACCCGTGTTTATTGCACTTTACTGGGTTTTACTTGAGTCGGTAGAAATGCGTAATGCACCATTTGCATTATGGATACAGAATTTATCTGAACAGGATCCATACTTCATTTTGCCTATATTAATGGGTGCGACTATGTATATTCAACAGAAGTTGAATCCGGCACCCGTTGATCCTGTGCAACAAAAAGTATTTCAGTTTATGCCCCTGGTCTTTACCATCTTCTTCCTGTTCTTCCCAGCGGGTCTGGTACTTTACTGGGTAGTGAATAATGGCCTGTCGATTATTCAACAATGGATTATCACCAGACGTATAGAAGCTGAAAAATAAAGAAAATCTAATTATCTGTTATGGTGCATCTCCATCGGGGACAGTCCGCTGCTTTTTAGCGCCCTGTCCCCTGTTGTGAGACCACCAAGAGTTGTGCGGGGTAGTTTGTCGCACTGCCAATCTGATCGGAATTACCACAGGGGACAGAGCCTGAGATATCCCCACAAAACATGGTTAAAAATCAAAAAGATAAAGCATGTTTTCCGCAAATGAACGCAAAGAAACACGAATGTTTTGTTTGTGCGCCTGCGGCGCACTGCACCCGGTATAAAGCTTATGCTTTTATTTGCGTGTGTTAGCGTTCATTTGCGGAAAATATGCTTTTTGCTTTTAGAAAAAATTCGTGGGGGTAGCTCAGGGACAGAGCGCAAAAAGCAGCGGTCTGTCCCCGATGGAGATGTGCCATAACAGGGTAATGTGTGTGCATTAATCTTTCAGCCAACGTAAACTTCCCACATGACACAATCAATTATCGATACAATTGCCGCAATAGCCACTGCTCCCGGCAGAGGTGGTGTAGGGATCGTGCGTGTATCTGGTCCAAAAAGTAGTGATATTGCAGGTAAAATTCTTGGAAAAACCCCTCAGACAAGAAAAGCTGAATACTTACCATTCATTGATCAAGATGGTGAAGTAATCGATACAGGTATTGCACTGTATTTTAAAAATCCCCATTCATTTACCGGTGAGGACATACTAGAACTACAGGCCCATGGTGGTCCGGTGGTGTTAGATATGATTCTAAAACGCGTGCTTGAGTTAGGTGCTCGCCCGGCAAGGGCAGGTGAATTTAGTGAACAGGCATTTCTCAATGATAAAATGGATTTAGCACAGGCCGAAGCGGTTGCGGATTTAATAGAAGCAGAATCCGCAGAAGCGGCAAAGGCGGCGGTGAGGTCATTACAGGGTGAGTTTTCGAAAACCATACATGGGTTAGTTGATAACTTAATCGAGCTTAGATTATATGTGGAAGCATCCCTTGATTTTCCAGAGGAAGAAATTGATTTTCTAAATGATGGAAAAGTAGAAGCTAAACTGGCTGTAATTGAATCAGCCTTGCTTCAGGTATATAAATCAGCCCGCCAGGGATGCTTGTTGCGAGAGGGTATGACTTTGGTTATCGCAGGTCGTCCAAATGCGGGTAAATCCAGTTTACTAAATCAGTTAGCCGGTCGAGAATCTGCCATTGTTACCGATATACCCGGTACTACTCGGGATGTCCTGCGAGAACATATCCAGATAGATGGTCTTCCCTTACATGTTATTGATACCGCGGGTTTGAGAGAAAGTGAAGACCCAATAGAACAGGAAGGCGTTCGTCGAGCCTGGGGTGAAATTGAACAGGCGGATCGTATCTTATTATTAGTTGATGATACGCATCGGGATGATGATCATCTGTCCATCGAAGACCAGTTACCGGGCCACATTGGTGTTACTCGTATTTTCAATAAAATAGATCGCTCAGGCAGAGAGCCAGAACTAATAGAAACCGACTCTGAAATTGATATTGCTTTGAGTGCAAAAACTGGCGCTGGTATGGATATATTAAAAAATCATTTAAAACAATGCATGGGATATGAACAAAGTAATGAAGGACGCTTTATGGCGAGAAGACGTCATATTGAAGCACTGGAGAATGCAGATCACAATTTACAAAATGCACGCTATAATTTAATAGAGATGCGCGCCGGAGAATTATTAGCTGAGGAGCTACGGCTAGCCCAGGAACAGCTAAATCAAATAACCGGTGAATTTACCTCAGATGATTTATTGGGAAAGATTTTTTCAAGCTTTTGTATAGGTAAATAATTTTGTATAGGTAAATAATAATGAGAAAAATCATTAAGTATTTAGTGCTATTACTAATAGTCAGTATGCAAGCCATAGCGGCTGATCAATATATGCCAAACAGTGGAGATAAAGAACTAGATGAGTCACTGCAATTAATACATAAAAATATAAATAGAAAAAGTAAATCTAAACTAAGTCGTTTCGTAGATAAAATCGCGGAAGAATTTCAGGTACCGGTAGAAAAAGTTGAAGCGCTTTTTAATCACTATGAATTTAATACACCCGATGTATTAATGAGTGTTTCAATTGCTGATGTGAGTGGCGAACCACTTAAGAATGTTTCCAGTATTTACTTTAAAAATAAAGATAAAGGCTGGAAATATACCCTAAAGCAATTAAACATAAATAAAGGCAGTAAAAATTATAATCAGATTAAAAAAGATATGGCTGCAGGGTATTAATGTAATAATAAAAAGACTAATGTTTTAAACAACAATACAAAAATTTAATTTAAGAAAGCTGGTATGTATCAAGTAAAAATGAAAGCACTTCATCCTGTGTGCCTTTAAAAATAACCCGATCTTCTTTTTTGCTAAATTGATAATCATACATTGGGTCGTAATAATCAACCAATAAACTTTTTATCCATTCTTTATGTAAATCTGTAGAACCACTTGTTTGATGTTGAGAAATAGCGTCTGTTAAAATAGATTTAAGTTGTTTGTATCGAACACCTCCTAAGCGACGTTGAATTTTATCAATAGCTTCATTCAACTGTTCTGACCATTTAATAAAACCCGAGTCAGTCCCATAAAATTGTTGATGCTCTGCCAGGGCTTCAATTATATATTCCTGAAAAGTAATATTGATACGTTCTTCAATACTGGCTTCTAGCTGAATTAGTGGTGAGCTCTGCATTTTATTAAACAGATTTAGAGGGATACGTCTAGAACCAATATTGGGTGCTTCATCTTCAAAAACCAGATGTTTGATATTTTTTTCACAATTTTTTAATAAAGCAATGGATAAATCGTTTTCAATATCTATTTGTGTTGGCTGTGGGCTAACATGCTTACCAAAAACTGAACCGCGATGATGGAATAATCCTTCAAGGTCAATTTGTTGATTGAGTTTTTTAAGTAAAATAGTTTTACCTATTCCTGTTCTCCCGCCTAATATTACAGGTTTGATATTTGCTACCGAAATTTCCAGCTCTTCAATTAAAAAACGTCGCATGGCCTTATAGCCACCCTTAACTCTGGGAAAGATAATTCCGGTTTTTTCAAATATCCATTGTTGAGATATTTTTGAACGCATACCACCACGAAAGCAATACAAAACACCTTCAGGATGTTTTTGAAAAAATGATTGCCAATGGTTAATACGTGTAGATTTTACATCACCCTGCACCAGCTTGTGTCCAAGTTCAATGGCTTCATCCTGACCTAATTCTTTATATTTTATGCCAATAGTCTGCCTCTCTTCGTCATTAATAAGAGGGAAATTTTCAGCAAATGGAAAGGCACCTTGATTAAACTCAATTGGCGCACGAACATCAAGCAGTGGAGTTTGATTTAAAAATAATGAACGTAAGTCATCAATTTGTGGAAGATCCATAGGAAAAACTTGTGATAATTCAATAGTAAATATATCGGCTTAGTATACGCTTTTGTGTAATATTTTGTGGCGGTTTTCGAATAATAGGATTTGAAATAACATAATTAATCCACCCTAATCCAGCGCATTGCGCATTTAAAACGGGTAAATAATGTATGTGTAGTGCAAAATTAAGTAGACAATATACAAGGAAGATGAGTGAGTGTTAAACTCATAGATTGAAAAAATCAAGCCTATTCAAAGACTTAAGAACTGAAAATTATGAGACCATTATACTTTATTCTAGGCTGGATATTCTTTGCAGTCGGGGTAGTAGGTGCATTTTTACCTGTATTACCCACAACACCATTTATGTTATTAGCCCTATGGGCTTTTGCCCGTAGTTCTGAACGGTTTTATATCTGGCTATATAACCACAAATTATTTGGACCCCCTTTGCAAATGTGGCGGCAATATCAGGTGATACCTGTTGTGGCTAAAATTATGTCAGTTAGTTTTATGAGTATTAGTTTTTTATATATGATTATCTATTCATCACTAAGTATTTTTTTAATAATTTTCATAGCTAGCATCATGTTATATGGAGCCTGGTTTATTTTGAGCAAACCATCCAATCCACCCAAAAACCATAGTGTTTCAGGTTTATAAGACTCAACTATCATACCAATTTAATTAATTATAAGTGTTTATATTCAGTAAATTTTCAAATTATTATTGTAGATTATATAAAATAAAATTTTAGTGAAAAAACATGGATGTTTTATTAGATATTAACTACACAATTAATGTTCATGTTGCTGGTATTTATATGGACAGATTTTTACTCAGTGGAATGGGCTTCGGTGGTGGAGCACTAGAGTTGCCATTTTTGCTGTTTATTTACGATCAGCCATTATTCTGTCTGCCACTTATAAGTTTTTATTTACTATTTTTTTCAAGCTTAACTTTACATTCTTGTATAGCCAGGATTGACTGGGTTTACTTAAAAAAACAATAGTCATCATCATTCCCTTGGTATTAATTGGCGTGTTAGGTTTGATAAAATTACCTACCGACTGGTTACTCATCTTTATATAATATTTAAGGGCAAGCATAATTTATATTTGCTAAAATTGGTGGATTATTAATCACAAACCTGTCAGCAGATGTTTTATAACGAAACCTACGATGTAATAGTAATTGGTGGTGGCCATGCGGGCACCGAGGCCGCACTGGCGGCCGCACGTATGGGTTCGAAAACACTGTTGCTCACCCACAATATTGAAACCCTTGGCATGATGAGTTGTAACCCGGCCATCGGTGGTATTGGCAAGGGCCATCTGGTTAAAGAAATCGATGCCATGGGGGGCATCATGGCGAAAGCCGCAGATAAGGGTGGCATACAATTTCGCACCTTAAATGCCAGTAAAGGGCCTGCGGTACGGGCCACCCGGGCCCAGGCTGATCGTCAGCTCTATCGTCAGGCAATTCGAATAGCACTTGAGACCCAACCAAATCTATCGATTTTTCAACAGGCGGTAGATGATCTCATCATTGAAAATGATCAGATTGTGGGTGTTGTTACACAAATGGGCCTGAAGTTTAAATGTAAAACCGCGGTATTAACGGTAGGCACTTTTCTAGGGGGCCTTATTCACATAGGTGAAAGCAATCACTCCGGTGGTCGTGCCGGAGATCCCCCTTCAATATCCCTGTCTAAACGTTTACGTGATTTACCTTTTAGAGTGGAGCGTTTAAAAACCGGTACACCACCACGTATAGATACCCGTTCGATTGATTACTCTGAGTTAAAAGAACAACCTGGAGATACCCCTACACCGGTATTTTCATTAACGGGTTCAGTGGACGACCATCCACAACAAATATCCTGTCATATTACCTATACCAATGCTAAAACGCATGAAATTATTCATGGGGGCCTGGATCGCTCACCCATGTATTCCGGCGTGATTGAAGGCGTTGGGCCTAGATACTGCCCATCAATTGAAGACAAGATTGTGCGTTTTTCGGATAAGGACTCACACCAGATTTTTATTGAGCCAGAAGGTTTGAGCAGTTTTGAAATTTATCCTAACGGCATATCAACCAGTTTGCCATATGATGTGCAAATTAATCTGGTGCGCTCTATTAAAGGTTTTGAAAATGCGTTTATTACTCGCCCCGGTTATGCCATAGAATATGATTACTTTGATCCCCGTGATTTAAAATCTAGCCTGGAAACCAAGTTTATAAAAGGCCTGTATTTTGCGGGACAAATAAATGGTACAACCGGTTATGAAGAAGCAGCAGCACAGGGCATGTTGGCAGCAATCAATGCTAGCCTGCAAATACAGGAAAAAGACGCCTGGTCACCTAGAAGAGATCAGGCATACATTGGTGTATTAGTTGATGACCTGATCACGAATGGCACACAGGAACCCTATCGTATGTTTACTTCACGTGCGGAATATCGACTTCTTTTACGTGAAGACAATGCTGATTTACGTTTGTCTGAAGAGGCCTATAACATGGGCCTGTTAAGCGATCATCAATGGCAAATTTTTAGTCAAAAGCGAGAAGCTATTGAAGCTGAGCAACAACGTTTAAAAGACATGTGGATTCAGCCCGGGTCGATGGCGGGAAAATCATTAAAAACTGTTTTAGCTAAACCCTTAAGTAAGGAGTCACGTGCACTGGATTTACTTAAGCGTCCTGAAATGGATTATGTAAAGCTAACTCAAATTGAGGAAATTGGTCCAGGGGTGAATGATGCTCGGGTAGCTGAACAAGTGGAAATTCAGGTTAAATATGAAGGTTATCTAAACCGTCAAAAAGAAGAAATAGAAAAAGCACGTCGCTACGAAGATAAAAATATTCCTGACAAAATAGAATATGATCAGGTTAAGGGTTTATCGAATGAGGTTCGCCAAAAATTAACTGACCATCGACCTGCAACTTTAGGCCAGGCAGGAAGAATTTCAGGGGTTACGCCCGCGGCAATATCGCTGTTATTAGTTCATATTAAAAAGAGTTCTAAAAGCGTATAAAGGTATAAGAAAATTAATAGCTTAAGTCATTTATCAGGCATAAGCGGTGATTCGTTGACAATTAAACAAGACGACAATGATCTCGCATTTTACGTCTAGCAAATCCTGTTATTAAAGTAAAAAAAATGAGTGACGTAAATGCAAGCTGAAGAACGATTAGAAAAGGGCCTGGAGCAATTAGGGCTGGATGTATCAGCGGAAATTCAACAGAAACTGATCGGCTATTTACAGCTCATGTTGAAGTGGAATAAGGCTTATAACCTGACCGCAATTAAAGAACTGGACTCGATGGTGATTCGCCATATACTAGATAGCCTAAGTATCTTGCCCTTTATAAAAAGCACCCCCATTCTTGATGTGGGGACAGGACCAGGGCTTCCGGGCATCCCACTGGCTTTATGCATGCCCGATTATCAGTTTGTTTTACTAGATAGTAATGGAAAAAAAACCCGCTTTCTGACACAGTGCAAAATTGACTTAGATATTGAAAACATTGACATTATTCATAGTCGTGTAGAAGACTATACCCCTGATTATGGCTTTGAAATAATAACCTGTCGGGCCTTTGCCGCATTAAATACTATATTGGATCGGACCCAACATCTGTTAACATCAACTACCCGAGTCATGGCAATGAAGGGTAAAGATGAGTTGCCGGAGTTGGCAAAAGGGTATGAGCAGCTAGCGCAACATCAATTACGGGTGCCCTGGCTGGATGAAGATCGACAGTTA
>Ga0316207_10003644_pt1 | contig 14102 bp, 11 predicted proteins | sample 6weekpyrite_MG_FD_204943 | JGI IMG/M metagenome (GOLD analysis project Ga0316207, IMG submission 204943) | Microbial mat bacterial communities from mineral coupon in-situ incubated in ocean water Damariscotta River, Maine, United States -... | ecosystem: Environmental > Aquatic > Marine >... | reverse complement strand
ACCAGCAAGCCAACACCGATTGCGATACCGCCTAAGGTCATAATGTTTAATGACAGTTTGCTTAAGGACATGATGATAAAGGTCGAGAAGATAGCGAGTGGAATTGCTGTGCCAATCACCAGGGTGCGTCCTAAATGCCCTAAGAACAGGTAGACCACAAGCATAGCGAGCACCGCGCCCGAAATAACGGCCAGGGTAGCGTTGTTAATGGCATGCTTTACAAAAACAGATTGATCATCGACCACGTTAATACTGATATCGTCGGGAATAATATTTTGTGCGCTTAAGCTTTCTAGTTGTCGTTGCACCGCTTCAACAACTTCTACGGTATTTGCCTGTGGTTGTTTTTGAATAGAGAGCTTAATGCCGGAATCTTTGTTTAAACGTATGCGGACACGTTCTTCAGCATGACTGTCTATGACGCGGGCAACATCACTCAGCTTAATAAGCTGTAATGTCTGGCTGCTTTGATTAAGTTGATCGGCTTGAGGCTCATCCTGAACACGCTTGATAATCAGTTTTTTCAAATCTTCTATATCGGTAAAGCGTCCTTCTGTACGTACACTGATTTCTTTTTTATGTGCTAATAGCCGTCCGCCGGGAATATCCTGATTTTCTGACTGGATACGCGTCACAACATCATTATAATTAAGCCCTAAACGTGCGAGTTTTTCCTGATCGAGTATGACCTGAAACTCACGAATCGTCCCGCCGCCCACTTCAGCTGACGCAACACCGGGTAAATTAATTAACAGGGTGCGTAATTCATAATCTACCCAGTTACGTAAGTCGATGTTATTTCTTTTATCTGAGCTAACAGCGTATTCCATAACAGGAATTTGCTGCGGATCACGTTTATAAATAACCGGCGGGCTAATGGTGTCGGGTAAAAAGCGTTTTGCCCGATCGAGTCGGGTACTGGCATCTCTTAATGCTTCATTAATATCCGTGCCATATGGGAAGTCAAGATCGAGAGACATCCTTCCTTCACTGGTATTTGATTGAACAGAGGTGGCACCATCGGTGATGGCCAGTTGTTCTTCAACCTGACGTGTAACCTGGTCTTCCATAATGACGGTTGGTACATTGGCATCAAATATGCGAACTCGGATTTCAGGATAAATTAAATGCGGCAGTAAGTTGATCCGTAATTCACCGAGCGAAAAAAAACCGAGTACTAAAACGGTTAACGAAAGCATGAGTACACTGACTGGTCTGCGGGCAGACCAGGCGGCTAAACCACCTGTACGGTACTGTTTTGTATTCATTCTTTTTTACTGTTTATATTTTGTTTGCTGCTTTCATTAATGATGTTAACGGTTTTCGCTTTTGCCAGGCCCTGAAAGCCTTTTGTGACAATGCTGTCGTTTAGTTTTAATCCTGAAATAACTTCAACCCACTCATTAACCTGAATGCCTGTTTGTATGCGGGTACGTTTTGCTTCGTTTTTCTCATTAACGCGATAGACATATTCGCCAATACTGTCATTTCGAATTGCGCTAATTGGAATCACTAAGCGCGCTGCAGTGACGGTATTAATTTCAACCCGGGATAGTTGTCCGGGCAGGGCACCTTGCGGGACTTGATCAAAAATAATTTCTACACTGCCCTGTCGTGATGCGGTGTCGATGGTGGGATGAATACGTAATATTTTCCCGCTAAACTTGCTATCGCCCAGCGCATCGACACGTATTAACACGGCCATGCCTTCTTTTAACTGGCTGATGGTTAACTCTGATAATGAAAGCGTGATTTTTAACTGACTGACATCGGCGATGGATAAAATATGCTTGTGCAATGACACGACATCACCCGCTTCTACCAGCCGTTGTGTGATCACGCCGGTAATGGGAGCATGAATTTTTGCATAAGACAAACGTGTTTTATAGAGATTTAATTCTGCGGCAGCTTGTGCAACTAAAGTTTGTGCGCGTGAGAGCTGTTCTTTTGATGCCAGTTTACGTGGTGCGAGTCGCTTTAATCTTTTTAAATCAAGTTTTGCCTGGCTGTGTTGGGCGCGTGCTTTTTCAAATTCACGAATGAGAATGGCATCATCTAAAACGCTGATGATCTGGCCTTTTTCAACCTTGTCTCCAGGGTAAAAGGGCAGGCTTTTAATTCGACCGGGTTCCTGAGTGTAAATGCGTACCGTGCTGAGGGCTTCAATGCTACCGGAGATAAGCTGTTTTTCTGCCAGCCCCTGTCGGATGACCTGGGTGACATGGACGTTAGTGACTTTGGCTTTATGTTTGCGTGCCGCAGGCTTGTCATCACAGCCTGCAAGTAGCCCTAACATTGCTATGGATAAAAGGGTGTTTAGGATGAAAAATTTACGCGCACGCATACTGCCAGCCTTGGTTTAATTAACGCTTATTTTAAGAATAATTTAGTTTAACATGTAATAATAAATATAGAATATAGTTAACTTTTCTATATTATCGCAGTTATTTTATTCAGCATTATTGAGGACAACATGGCTCAGTTTCTATACACCAGCGCGCCGGAAGGCGGCAGAAAGGATATTCGTAATCTTAAACGGATATTTCCTTATATTTGGGAATATAAGGGGCGTGTATTAATCGCTTTATTGAGCCTGATTTTGTCAAAAGTGGCGATCGTCGGCATCCCGCTTATTTTCAAAGAAATTATTGATATATTGGATACGCCAGATAAAAGTGCCATTGCGATACCGATTGCACTCTTTATTCTTTATGGTGCGGCGCGTTTATCGGGTTCGCTTTTTAATGAAGTGCGCGACGCGGTTTTTGCGCGTGTACGTTATCGTGCCATGCGCCGCCTTTCTAATAAAGTGTTGTCGCACCTACATAAACTTTCGCTGCGTTACCACCTTGAAAGACGCACGGGTAATGTTGTGCGTGATCTTGAACGGGGCACCAGCAGTATTAGTCAGATTTTAAACTACCTGGTGTTTAATATTATTCCAACGTTCGCAGAATTTATGTTGGTGGCTTTTATTTTGTTAGGACAATACGAAGCAAAATTTGCTCTTATCACTTTTGCCACGGTTGCGATTTATATCATCTTTACATTAATGGTCACCGAATGGCGTATGCATTTCAGGCATAAGATGAACGCGCTTGATTCGGAATCAAATGGTCAGGCAGTTGATAGTTTAATTAACTATGAAACGGTGAAGTATTTTAATAACGAGAACTTTGAAGTTAATCGTTATGATAAAACATTAAATAGCTGGGAAAATGCCGCGGTCACCAGTCAAACCTCCATGTCCATTTTAAATTTTGGCCAGGGTGCCATTATTGCGGTTGGCTTAACCTTTATTATGATTTATGCGGGGCAGGGTGTTATTGATGGAAAAATGACCCTCGGTGATCTTGTGTTAATCAATACCATGATGCTGCAACTTTTTATGCCGTTAAGTTTTTTAGGCATTATTTATCGAATGCTAAAACATACGCTGGCGGATATGGATATGGTCTTTAATTTACTTGATGAAGATCGGGAAATTAAAGACAGTAAAAATGCTAAAGAGTTGAAACATGATAAAGGTGAAATACGGTTTGAACATGTTGATTTTTCTTACAACGAGGACAGAAAAATTTTACATGATGTTTCGTTTACCGTTAAGCCGGGACAGAAGCTGGCCATCGTCGGACATTCCGGTTCAGGTAAATCAACCTTAGCGCGTTTGCTGTTCCGTTTTTATGATGTATCAAGCGGACAGATATTGTATGACGGACAAAACATTGCCGGGGTAACACAAGCCAGTTTGCGTCAGGCGGTGGGTATTGTTCCGCAAGATACGGTGCTTTTCAATGAATCGATTTTATATAATATTGAATATGCAAAACCGGGCGCAACAAAAGATGAGATTATTCATGCTGCGAAATTAGCCAATATTCATGACTTTATTGAAAGCCTGCCGGAAGGTTACGATACCGCCGTGGGTGAACGAGGCTTAAAACTCTCGGGTGGAGAAAAACAGCGTTTGGCGATTGCGCGGGTGATTTTAAAAGGTTCACCCATTCTTATTTTTGATGAAGCCACCTCGTCGTTAGATTCAAAATCGGAAAAGATCATTCTTGAAGCACTCAGCACCGTGGCGCAAACACACACTACGCTGGTTATTGCACATCGTTTATCGACCATCACTGATTCCGATGAGATTTTGGTAATGGATAAAGGCAGAATTGTAGAGCAGGGGACACACAGTATCCTGCTCGCTAAAAAAGGTGTCTATGCCGATATGTGGGCATTGCAGTTGCAGGAATCGGTTGAAAACGTGGATTAAACCCCAGGCTGTGCAGGGATACTTATTGAAATATTGCGATAAAATATATTGTTTAGGCCTGAAAAACACTATAATAGCGGCTTCCATCAAGAACGAGATTTTAGTATGAACCAAACAAAAGTTAATTTTACGCCGGATATGAAACGAGAATTAATGGAAAGCAGCTGTTCAGGTACTGAGCCGTTTGCTTTACAGGTTATGGATGACTCAATGGAACCTGAATTCAAAAAAGATTGCATTATCATTGTCGATGCCTCTGCAACGGTAAGGCATGAATGTTATGTCATGGCGTCTGTTGAAAATGGTTACATCTTTCGTCAGTTGTTGATTGAAGGGGATAAATATTTCATCGCGCCGCTGAACGAAGCCTATATGCATGAAAAAAGAGAAATTGCTTTTGAAGCGTTAGAGGGTGTTATTGTTCAGCAGGCAAGTCCAAAAGGTAAACGCAGCGAACGTAAGCGTTATGAGTAAAGTTTGATATATAACGCAAAGGTCGCAGAGACGCAGAGGCCGCAGAGTTTTTTAAGTTTATTATCTTTCTTATTGTAGGCCAGACTCTGGGTCGACAATAATAATTAAAAAACTATTTTTTCTAATTAATATATTCGTTTTTTTAGCAAAGACTGCGTCGGTAGTTATAATAGTATCCATACTAAATATAAAATACGTGAGTAGAAGGCTGACCTATTTATATACTAAAATAATATTTTTCTTTGCGCTCTCTGCGTCTTTGCGTTCTCTGCGTTAATTTATCTAGTCTATTCTTTAGGCGCTATTTGGTCTTCACGAATATTTGCGGTGAAATAGTCTATCGCGGCATCTTCATCCACTTCATTTTCATCTTTATCAAACAAAGGTTGATCATAATCACTCCAGCCGCGTAAGCCTGTTTTTAATGAGGCAACGTTTTTGTAACCCATTTGTTGCATCACTTCACAAACAAATATGCTGCGATTACCGGAGCGACATGCGACAACAATTTCTTTGTCCCGTGCTTGTACAAGTTCGGCAACGGTTTCTTCATAATCCCATTCGCATGCGGTTTCTAATACACCACGTGGTACATTGAGTGAACCTTTTATATGCATGGCATCAAATTCATACGGTTCGCGTATGTCTAACAAAAGCAAAGAAGGGTTTTCTTCATAACGTTCTTCCAGATCCCAGGGAAGAATCTCGGTAATGTTTTTTGCGCTTGCAGCAACAAGTTCATTAAATGTTTTCATGACTATTGATTCTCTTTACTAAAACCACGTTGAACTGCCATAACAGCTGCTTCAACACGGGAGTGCACGTTAAGTTTGCGTAATATGGCTTTCACATGTAATTTAACCGTACCATCTGAAATGCCTAAGTTTCTCGCAATGGCTTTATTACTTTGACCTTCGGCTAACAAACCTAAAATTTCTGTTTCTCTCGGTGTCAGAACGGAAAAAGGGCTGTCATTTTTTTCGTCGTCATCAGGTGATTTCCCTTGCACCGCTTTTGCCAAAATAGGCGCAAGATCCGGAGCGACAACGGTTTTACCTGCAACAATATCCCGTAATGCTAAAACCAGTTCATCGGGTTCCATGTCTTTTAACAAGTAACCTTGTGCACCTGAACGCAATGACTTTAATAAATCATTTTCATCAGTGCTTGTGGTTAACATAACAATAGGCAGGGATTCATTCTTTGCCCGCAACATACTTAAAACGTCCAGACCATTTATACCGGGCATTCTCATATCGAGTAAGATGATATCGGGATTGAGTTCGTCGACCAGTCGTTGTGCATCCCAGCCACTTGCAACGGATGCAACGATTTCAATACCGCGACTGGCAAGTAAGCCTTCAAGTCCAACGCGAAATAAAGTGTGGTCATCAATGAGTAATGTGCGTAAATTTTTCATGGTAGTAGATTCGGAGTCGGTGGAGCGACAAGGACAGGTTTTTTATTTGTTTTTTGTGATGGAAGCTCGGCATGCCCAAAGTGTAATAAGATTCGGGTGCCTTCATTGGGTTCACTTTCTATTTTGATTGTACCACCGATACGTTTTGCACGTTCATGCATAATGCTAAGGCCTAAGTGATCATCCAGCACAACATCTGCATTAGGAACATTTTTAATACCGATACCATCATCTTCAATCAGTATATTGCAATCGCCCTGAGTGTCACTGCGCAAGATAACGCGCACTGTATGTGCCTGGCTATGTTTACGAATATTATTTAATGATTCCTGAATAATGCGTAATGCCTGTACTTCAATTGTTGCTGGAAGGTGTAAGACATTCCATTCTTTTTGTAAAAATATTGAAATATCGGTTTGATGTTGAAAACGTTCAATTAAGTGTTCAACAGCAGGTATTAAACCGCGTTTATCGATGGGGGCACGGAAATGCGTGATCAGTTCGCGTAACTCTGCATAAGCTTCATCAATATTGTTTTCTATTTTTTCCAGCTCATGCCATACATCAGATTCTTCGCCACCGCGTAAGGTTTCATCCAGTACCCGCACCTGAAAACGCAGGCTGGCCAGGGTTTGTGCTAAAGAGTCATGTAATTCGTGTGCGAGGCGATTTCGTTCTTCCATCAGTGATAAGCGTTTTGCTTCATCTTCAGAGCGCGCTTTATCAATCGCCATGCCGAGGTGGCGGCCTATGCTTGTTAACAGGTCTTCAATTTCTGCCTGGTTATGAAACTCTCTGTTACTGACGAAAAGATTATAAACGCCGAGCGTTTTCCCCCGGTATTGTAGTGGCACCGCTATCATACCAATGTCTTCGTCTTGATCATCAAAAAAATTACGACCAATAATTTTATCGCATTTTGTCACATTGTCCTGAAAATGTATGTCACCATCTTTGTAAGCAATTCCGCATAGACACTCGTTGGATGGAATGAGTTGTTCTTTTTCCATAAGATCGTCATCCAGGCCAACACTGGCGACTAAACGCATTTGATCATCATCGGTTAAAAGCCGGACCACGGCCGCGCGCGCATGAACAACATCTTTAAGGGTGAGTAAAAAACGGGACAGTAAATCATCCAGGTCGCGTGAGTTGTTAATGCTTGCAGCGACATCATAAATAATTTCAAGTGAATGTGTTTTACGTTCAATATGCTTGGTTTGTATTTTTACCTGGCTTTGCATATCCAGTGTTAATGTTTCTAACCGATCACTGAGTACATTGATGCCTTTGAATAGATCGGTAAACTCGCCCTGGGATTTTATCGAAATACGTGCAGAGTGGTTATCCTCTAACATTTCTTCAGACCACTGACGTAAACGTTTAAGTGGAAATAAAAAGTTATAACGAATTTGCCGTAATAAAATAACAACTAATAGAATTGAAACAGTAAACAGAATCGGAATGAGGTATAAAAAAACATCACTCTTTATAGATAAGGATGCCAGCCCGGATACAGATAAAAGGACAATAACAAAAGCAAGAGAAAACACCGTTGTGCATAACGGACTATCCAACACCTCTGAGCGGTCAGCTTTTACAGCCGTGTTTTTTGTACTCTCTTGTTTGCTTGCGACACTCATTTTACGTTTTAGAAGTGATGCTCAGTTCCTGAACTGTCTGCATTGTAGCCTGGATCATTCGGGTTTTTAAAAATAAATTGCATTTCTTCTGCGTCATCCAGTTTTACAAAATCCAGTTCGGTGCCTTTAAGCAACTCAAAGCAGTTGGCAGAAACGACAATTTTAACACCTTCACTATCAAAATAGATATCGTCGTCTAAATCGCGGTCTTCAAATCCCATGACATATTGAATGCTGCCATCTTCATTTTTGTTTGCTGCCAGGCGAAGTTTTAGGCCTACGGCATCGCCTTGCTTTGTTGAATCTAAAATTTGTGCTGCTGCGGCTTTTGATACTGTAATCATGATAACTCCATATGAATATGTAAATGTATAACCAACTAATTTGGTCAATTATATCAAACTAAGATTTATGCTGTCGAATGAATTCAACAAATGCGGATACCCAATGATACTGGCTTGTGTCACGTAAATGCGCATAGTTGGCCACTAAATTTTTATAAATTAAACCATCGTGCTGACCGGTTATGCCATGGCCACGTTGCATTTCGTAGGCATAATTGGGGCTTAATTCTGAAACATCTTTAAAGGCAGAATAATGAAATTCATGCGCGAAAATAGTGTTACTTGCGGGCATGGGCCATAGCGTATTTTTTGTGTGTTGCAAAGAGACATAGCCCCGGCCTTGAGGACGTTCATTCATTTCGATGTCTGCATGGATGGCGCCGACCATTTCGGCTTTCTTATCGTGCCAGTGAATTGAGCGTGACAGGTACATTAAGCCGCCACACTCTGCATAGACGGGCATTCCGGCTTCAATTTCCTGTTTAATTTGCTGGCGCAAACTGTGGTTTGCTTCAAGTTCTTGCATCCAGCTTTCAGGAAAGCCGCCGCCAATGAAGAGCGCATCGACATTCGGTAGCTTAGTATCGTTTAAGGTATCAAATTCAACAAGTTCAACACCTTCTGCTCTAAAGGCATTTAGATCACCCGGATAGTAAAAACCAAAGGCAGCATCGCGGGCAATTCCCACTTTTAAACTCAAGGGTTTTTCTTTATTAACGATGGTGTAACTTGATGACGGAAAGGGTTCAGCAGCGGCACTGATTTTGATCAATAAATCGAGATCGACGTGCTTTTCAATAACATTGGCAATTTTATTGATAACAGCATCGGTGTCTGTTGTTTCATTACTGGGAATTAAACCCAGGTGTCTTTCTGTAATATTGAGTTCTTTGACGCGTGGCACAGCACCAACGACGGTAATATTGGTATATTGGGCAATGACATCACGTAATTTTTTTTCATGTCTTGGGCCACCGACTTTATTTAAGATGACACCTGCAATATGAATGTTTTTATTGAAGGCCTGGTAGCCTAGTAAAAGCGGGGCGATTCCTCGTGTCATACCCTGTGTATCAATAACGAGCACGATGGGGGACTGGGTTAGTTCAGCAACGGCAGCATTGCTGTTACTGCCATCAAGTGCAACACCATCGAATAAGCCTTTATTGCCTTCTATGATAGAAATATCAGCACTTTTTGAATATAGAGAAACCGTTGCCAACATTTCATCGTTCGACATGGTTTGGAAATCTAAATTGTGGCAGTCGTGCTGGGAAGCGCGTGATAGCCACATAGGATCAATGTAGTCAGGTCCTTTTTTATAGGGCGCTACCACTAAACCCCGTGCTTTTAACGCGGCACAGATGCCTAGCGTAAGTGTGGTTTTACCTGAGGATTTATGTGCTGCAGAGATAAAGATTCGCTGCATTTTTGACCTGCCTAAACGTTAAAAAGAGGGCAGATCATATGATCTGTCCTCTTTTACGAGAGATTAAGTTTGTTTGTTACTTACTGTGATGAGGATCAACGGCTTCGTCAGCTAATGATTCAGGTAAGAAGCGCAAGACTTTTACCGCGAATGCAACCATCAGGAGTGATACCGCAATACCACCGAGACCGAGTAGGGCTTCTGCAAGCGTCGGGCTGTACGAGTTCACCATGCCATCAAAGAAAGAGCTTGAAACCTCTTTACCCGGGAATAACTCTAACGGGTAAGCCTGACCACCAATAATGATGACGTACATTTGTGCTAAACCACCCAATACAACGAAGATTGAAGCAATAGAAATGGCTGAGCGCGAATTAGCCGTCGCAGGGTGATAAATAATCGCCAAAGGAATCAAACTACCAATGATAATCTGGCCATACCAGAATAGTTGAGTATAGATTCCACCATCACGAAGGATGAAGGCTTCAACACCATGGTGCTCTGTTGCGTAAAGGTTAGTTAAATGCTGAGCGATAACAAAATAAAGCACACCCGCAACGAATACGCCTAAAAGGTTTTTCAGACGCTTGAACATGGCATCGCCAAGCGGACGGTTAGTCCATTTGTATGAAGCAATAACAATGAGTAAGAAAATAGCTAAACCAAATGAGAAAGACATAACAACAAACATCGGCGCCATGATTGCAGCATCATAAGCCTGACGAGCAACAAGGAAACCGAAGATAGAGCCGGTACCGGTTGTTAATGCTAAACGCCAGATGAAAGCTGAGAAGCCGGCAACCTTACTGTATTGATTCATGTTGCGTTGCAACATCGTCCACATGTAGATGCCAACGATCAGGAAGAAACCGTTATATAAAATCATGTTCCAGGCAAAAATGGATTTGAAGTTATAAATCGTCATGGCAACGATAAGGCGGTCTGGACGGCCTAAATCTAACACTAATACCATCAAACCACCGGCAAGTAATGCCAACGCCACTAAGGTTGATAGCGGGGCAAGGGGTTTATAGGCGGTTTTACCAAAAACGGAAGAGATAGAAGCAATATTAAGTGCACCAGATGCCGCAACAATCAGGAATACAGCAAATACGTGAGGTAAGCCCCAAACGATTTGATTGTTCATGCCCGTCACATAATGACCGCCATGTTCCATATAAAAATGTGAACCAACTGCTGCGAGAACAAAACTGCCTAGCAGGGCAAGTAACATCCAATAGTTAGTCGTATTACCGTCAATTTGTTTAAAAACTGGTTTTTTCATATGAAGACTTCTCTTTACCTAATTTGTATAAAGGTATTTATTATTACAGGGCTTTTATTTTAAAGCCCCTGGTAGCGTACGCCGGTGTTTAAACCAAGATCTGCACGAATTTGTTCGCCGCCATGTTTCTTAAGTTCTTGTGAAATTGCGCTGTTTGCATCTTTCAGGTCACCAAAGATCATTGCGCCGTGTTCTGCTTTATTACAAGCATCTACGCATGCAGGGTTTTGATCTTTATCAACACGATGTGAGCACATGTCACAGCTTTCAACAGTACCAATACCACGTGGTTCAGTCGCTTTTTGTAGCTCCAGTTTTTCATGAATAAATGAACGAGCCTTATACGGGCAAGCCATCATGCAATAACGACAACCGATACAAATGTGCTTATCAACCTGAACGATACCGTCTTCACGTTTCATTGATGCGCCGGTAGGGCAAACATCAACACAAGGTGCTGTTTCACAGTGCTGACACATTAACGGTAATGATTGAACATGACCTGTTTGCTTGTCAGTAATGGTGACTTTGCGAATCCATTGTGCCTGCTGTTCTTTGTTTGAATGAATTTCACTTGATGGCTGACCATCAACGCTGCCCCAACCGTTTTCAGTTTTACAGGCAGTGACACAATCGGTACAACCTTTATTACATTTATTTGTATCGATTAATATACCCCAACGGTTTGCACTCGTTGCTTTGTCTGCATCTGCCTTTGCATGAGCGACCTGGTTTAATACGATACCCGGCGTAATAGCTAAACCTGCAACAGCGGCAGACTGAGCTAAAAATTTACGTCGGTAATTATTTGTATGATTATCTGAATTGGACATTATTTTTTGCCTCCTTCAGTTAAAAGCTTCAAAGTGTCCTGTGATAAAGAACCTTTTGCAGCTAAATCATTATGATGAGGATTTTTCTTGTTTAATGTGTGCATTTTTGCAGACGCACCTTCAGGTAAGTCTGAATGACAATCGAAACAATCAACGCTGACAGCAGCATAATTATGACAGCTGCTACAGAAGTGTCCGTCTTCACCAATGCGGGCATATTCGCCGTTATCATTGGGTGTCACGTGGCAATCAATGCACTCAACCAGGCTGTGCTCTTTAGTACGCACACCTTCTCGCATGGTTAAATCACGTTTATGCGTTAAATACTCCATATGGTTTTTACGCATATCAGCAACGGGCTCAACACACTCGGTTTTCTCAGATGCTTTCATTTTAGCCTTTGGTAGTTCAGGGCCTAAATCGCCAGCATTTGATAATACTGGCAGGGCAGAGAGCCCTACCAGTACGACGAGATGTTTTGCAAATTGTCTAAATGACATCATTTACAGCAATCCTCAGTTTTTTCTTATACTAAATTATGTACTAATTTACTTACGCGTCGCCCATTGCCATATCAATGTAGCCTGTTGGGCAAACATCAGCACAGATGTGACAACCAATACATTTAGCATAGTCAGTTGCAACATAACGACCCATAGTCGCTTCTGCTTTTGGTACACGGTATACAGCATCTTGTGGACAGTAAATAACACAGTTATCACACTCGAAACACATACCGCAGCTCATGCAACGATCCGCTTCTTCTTTCGCTTCTTCTTCAGAAAGACCTTTCATACGTTCCTGGAAGTGACCTAAAACTTCTTCAGAGTCAGGCACGTCTTCTGAGCGTAAATGGCGTGGAGTATATTCAAAATGACCTAAGAACAAATCATCAGATGAAATAATTTCATGCGCTGAACGATCTTCGTAGTTGTGAACAGAGAAGTTTTCAGAGTCGGTCGCTTCAACAGTACCATGACCATATTCAGTCGGAGATAACCCGGCTTCGTTTAATTTTGCTAATAAGTTGAAGTGATGCTTATCAACTTTTGGACGCTTGCCCATGTCTTCTTTAGCAAAGTAGTGCTCGATACTTTCAACAGCAATAGATGCCTGACCAATTGCAGTTGTTAAAAGGTGAGGACGAACAATATCGCCACAAACGAAGTGACCTTCTTTACCCGGTACCTGGTAATGAGCATCAGCATCAATCAAACCACGATCGTTTGCCATGTCATCGTAACCGTCGAATTTACCACCCTGGCCGATAGCTGAGACTAACAGGTCGAGCGCGATTTCATATTCAGAACCTTCGATAGGTGTTTTGCCATCTTCTTCAAGTTTACAAACTTTAAGTGCTGTAGCACGGCCACTTGCATCAGTAATAACTTCAACAGGGCTAACACAACCAACAATTGAAACACCTTCACGTTCAGCATCATCTATTTCATGTTGTGCTGCAGGCATGTTTTCAATTGAAGCACGAGATAGCAACATAACTTCTGCGCCTTGACGAACAGCAGAAGAAGCAACGTCATGTGCGGTGTGACCAAGAACAACATTTTCCGGGCGGTCATTTTCGTGGATTTCAGTAATATGGCCTAAACGACGCGCTACTGATGCCACATCGATAGAAGTATCACCACCACCGATGACAACCACTTTTTCAGTTACAAGCTGTAAACGACCATCGTTAAAGGCTTCAAGGAAATCAACACCTGTTAATACGTTTGCAGCTTCATCTGCACCAGGAATTGGAAGTTGACGACCTGCTTGAGCACCGATAGCCCAAAGGATAGCGTCATAATCTTTTTCTAAGTCAGCAACGGCTACGTCTTTACCAACCCATGTGTCCATTTTAACTTCAACACCCATTTCGATAATACGATCGATTTCACCGTCAAGAACGTCACGTGGAGTACGGTAGCCAGGGATACCGTATTTCATCATGCCACCTAAGGTTTTATGGTTGTCAAACAATGTTACTGCGTGACCTTTAAGACGTGCCTGATAAGCTGCCGCTAAACCTGCAGGACCACCACCGATAACAGCAATTTTCTTGCCTGTGTCACTGCCCGCTGTGAACTTTAATTTCATTTCTAACGCAGAGTCACCAATGTATTGTTCAACCGCGTTGATACCAACGAAGTCTTCAACCTGGTTACGGTTACAACCATCTTGACATGGAGCAGGGCATACACGACCCATAACAGAAGGGAATGGATTCGCTGCCGTTGAACGACGGAATGCATACTCTTGCATGGTTGTGTCAGCAGAAGGTTTTTCGATACCACGAACGATATCTAACCAACCACGAATATCTTCACCTGAAGGGCAAGAACCCTGACAAGGTGGAGTACGGTTCACATAAGTTGGACACTTGTGTGAAGTATCTTCTTTAAAG
>Ga0316207_10003643_pt1 | contig 14103 bp, 18 predicted proteins | sample 6weekpyrite_MG_FD_204943 | JGI IMG/M metagenome (GOLD analysis project Ga0316207, IMG submission 204943) | Microbial mat bacterial communities from mineral coupon in-situ incubated in ocean water Damariscotta River, Maine, United States -... | ecosystem: Environmental > Aquatic > Marine >... | reverse complement strand
AAAAAACAGAATGCATTGTCCTTTTTGTTCAGCGCCTGATACCCGTGTTGTTGATTCGCGATTGTCGAATAACGACACGGTTCGCAGGCGTCGTGAATGCGTAGAATGTAACGAACGTTTTACCACGTACGAAAAAGCTGAACTGAACATGCCACGTGTGGTTAAAGGTGATGGGACTCGTGAGCCTTTTAATGAAGATAAACTCTGGTCGGGTTTATCGAAGGCACTTGAAAAACGCCCGGTTGAAACCCAGAAAATTGAAGACAGTGTTAACCAGATTAAACACAAGCTGTTAACCACGGGCGAACGCGAAGTGAGCACTGGTTTAATTGGTGAACTGGTGATGGAAGAATTAAAAAAACTCGATCATGTGGCTTATATTCGTTTTGCTTCGGTTTATTTGAGTTTTGATGATGTTGATGCTTTCCGCCAGGCTATTGATAAGCTGGAGCATAATAAGTAACGAGCTATGATGCATAACACGCGACATATGGCTAGTGCATTGCGTTATGCGCGTCGTGGAGTCTATTCCACATCACCCAACCCTAATGTCGGTTGTGTGCTGGTAAAAGATGGTCAGGAAATAGCTGTAGGCTGGCATCAAAAAGCCGGTGAAGCACATGCAGAGATTAATGCGCTCAATCGCGCTGGTGATCTGGCAAAAGGAGCTGATGCATACGTTACCCTAGAGCCTTGTTCGCATCACGGCAAAACAGGCCCTTGTGCTGACGCTTTAATCGAAGCTGGTGTAAATAGAGTTTTTGTTGCGATGAAAGACCCGAATCCTCTTGTTGCAGGTCAGGGTATTAAGCGACTTGAAGATGCGGGCATAGAAGTTAAAGTCGGTTTGCTCGAAGGCCGTGCCAGACAGTTAAATACGGGCTTTATTAAACGCATGGAAATGGATTTACCCTTTGTGCGTGTAAAAATGGCGATGAGTCTTGATGGCCGCACGGCGATGGCATCGGGTGAAAGCCAGTGGGTAACAGGAGCAGATGCAAGACAGGATGTGCAACGTTACCGTGCCAGAAGCTCGGCCATTTTAACCGGTATTGGTACTATACTGGCTGATGATCCTTCTTTAAACGTACGGATGACAGCAGATGAGCAGGGCATTGTTGGTGAAATTCGTCAGCCCTTGCGTGTCATACTCGACACCGACGGCAGGCTACCGGAAGATGCCAAACTATTATCGCTGCCTGGAAAAGTACTGCTGATAACAGCCGATAAAAGTAAGCTGTTTACACATGACAATTTGTTAGTAGAAGAAGTATCACTAAAAGATGGCAAACTTGATTTGCTGGAGGTGATGAAACTTCTGGCTCGTTATGAAATTAATGATGTACATGTAGAAGCCGGTTCAGTTTTATGTGGCGCGTTGTTACAGGAAAACCTGGCGGATGAAATTATTATTTACATGGCGTCGCATTTAATGGGTGACAATGCACAAGGACTGTTTAATCTACCAGCGATTGAAACTATGCAGCAACGGATCAATTTAAAAATAGAAGATATACGCGCTGTCGGTGATGACTGGCGAATTACAGCCAAACCCGTACAGCAGGAGCAGAAGTAATGTCCACGATTGTTGTAGTAAAAAAAGCCGGTAAAGTTTGTATTGCAGCCGATAGCTTAACCAGCTTTGGTGATTTACGTATGGGTGCAACATACGAAAAAGTTTACGATAAAATTTCAGAATACGATGGCTGTTACTACGGCATTGTTGGCAGTGCTGCGCACGAGCTGGTTATGAAAAGTATTCTTAAAGAAGATGCGCAAAAAGAAAATGAAATCGACGTCGATTTAAGTACGCGTGAAAATATTTTTGAATCATTCCGTGCCTTACATCCTGTATTAAAAGATAAATATTTTCTTAACAGTAAAGATGAAGATGAGGATCCGTACGAAGCAACCCATATTGATGCATTAATTGCTAATCAGAACGGTATCTTTGGTGTTTATTCTTTACGCGAAGTGAGTGAGTTTAATCGCTTCTGGGCTATCGGCTCAGGATCTGAGTATGCGCTGGGTGCAATGTTTTCGGTTTATGATTTATATGACAGTGCCGAAGAGATTGCGAAAGCAGGCGTGACCGCAGGTGCAGAGTTCAATAACGCAACAGCGTTACCAATGACCAGTTACATGATGGATCTTAAAGCCTGATGTTTACCGGTATTATAGAATCAGTTGGCTCGATTACCGCTACAGAACAAAAGTCAGGTGATCTTAAACTGACAATTTCGACTGGCAAACTCGACATGAGTGATGTCCAGCTTGGTGACAGTATTGCGGTAAATGGTGTCTGTTTAACAGCGGTTGAATTTGATAAAGATTATTTCGTTGCTGATGTTTCTAACGAAACCATCATGCATTCGGCTACCGGCAAATTACAGCAGGGCTCTGAAGTTAATCTTGAAAAAGCATTAACGCCCAGCACAAGATTAGGTGGTCATCTTGTTAGTGGCCATGTTGACGGGGTAGGCAAAGTAGTTAGTCGTGATGAAGATGCGCGCTCGGTACGTTTTGTAATAAAGGCACCGGATGAACTGGCAAAATATATTGCGCATAAAGGTTCGATAACTGTTGATGGCATTAGCCTGACAGTCAATAAAGTATCAGGTGCAGATTTTGAATTGAATATTGTGCCTCATACTTTGCAAGAAACAATTATTAGAGATTATCAGCCTGGCACTGAAGTTAACCTGGAGGTCGATTTAATCGCTCGCTATCTTGAAAGGTTGGTGCTTGGTGAAAAAGCAGCGGATAAAGAATCGGATGGCATTTCAATGGCTTTTCTCGCTGAGAATGGCTTTATAAAAAATATTTAAAAAGAAATCACTATGGCATTTAATACAATAGAAGAAATCATCGAAGATATTAAGCAGGGCAAAATGGTTGTTATTGTCGATGACGAAGACCGCGAAAACGAAGGTGATTTATTAATGGCAGCCAGTCATACAACACCTGATGATATTAATTTTATGGCACGTTACGGTCGTGGATTAATTTGCCTGACGTTAACACGTGATCGTTGTCAGCAATTACGTTTACCTTTAATGGTTAATGATACAGACGCACAGCACGGCACCAATTTTACCTTATCAATTGAAGCAGCTGAAGGCGTAACCACCGGTATTTCTGCCGCTGATCGTGCACGTACTGTACAGGCCGCGGTAGCCGCTGATGCAAAACCAGAAGATATTATTCAACCGGGTCATATTTTCCCATTAATGGCGCAACCCGGTGGTGTTTTAAACCGGGCAGGTCATACCGAGGCTGGCTGTGATTTTGCGCGTCTTGCCGGGCTGGATCCTAGTGCGGTGATAGTCGAGATATTGAATGATGATGGTTCAATGGCACGACGCTCTGATTTAGAAGTCTTTGCCAAAGAACATAATCTTAAAATGGGTTCGATTGAGGATTTAATTAAATATCGAATTGAAAATGAAAAAACGGTTGAGCGTGTCACTGAATCTGATTTCCCAACTGAATATGGCCCATACCGTCTGCTTGCCTATCAGGATAACCTTGATAACTGTCTACACCTTGCACTTGTTAAAGGCGTAGTTGATTCATCAAAGCCTGTGCTGGTTCGGGTGCATATGGAAAATGTGTTGTGTGATTCGTTATCGTCGGCTGAAGGCTGTGGCTGGCCATTACGCAGTGCGATGGAACAAATTTCAGAATCTGATGAGCCAGGTGTAATTGTTATTTTACGTAAAGAGCATTCTGCCAGAGATATTGTGCAACAGATGAATCATTTACCAAAAGCCAATGGTAAAACCACGGAATCGGCATCATCCGATTTACGTACCTTAGGTGTTGGGGCGCAAATCCTTATGGATATTGGTGTGCATAAAATGAAATTGATGAGCCGTCCTCGTAAAATTCATGGTCTGGCTGGATTTGGCCTCGAAGTGGTGGATTATGTCGAGGGTAAAGACGCACCAAAAGAGACCTAGAACAGATTGCCAAGAGTTGTTCTAAACTACAGTTAATAAAGATAAATAGAGAAAGAAAATGAGTGATATAAAAAATATTGAAGGCGAATTAAATTATACCGGTGGAAAGTTTGCTGTTGTTGTCGCGCGTTTTAACAGCTTTATCGTCGAGAGCCTGGTATCAGGTGCAATTGATGCATTCAAGCGTAGTGGCGTACCTGACGACGCGATTACCGTATTACGTGTGCCGGGTGCTTATGAAATGCCAGTCACTATTCAAAAACTGGCGCAGACCGAAAACTTTGACGCGATAGTGGGTTTAGGTGCGGTAATTCGTGGTTCTACACCGCATTTTGATTTTGTCGCCAATGAAGCCTCTAAAGGAATGGCGTCTGTATCTCTTGATCATAATATTCCTGTCATCAATGGTGTGTTAACGACTAATACTATTGAGCAGGCGATTGAGCGTGCCGGTACCAAGGCTGGTAATAAAGGAGCTGAAGCGGCGATAACGGCGATTGAGATGGTTAACCTTTTAAAGCAGATTGATTAATGGCATCACCCAGTTTTGTGAAACAGCGCAGTCTGGCACGGCGACGTGCCATGCAGGCTATATACCAGTGGCAAATGACCGGTAACGACCTGCAGGAAATTGAACAGCAATTTCTGGCTGAGCAGGATATGTCAAAAGTCGATTTTGATTACTTCCACGAGTTACTCTTCGAAGTTCCAAAATCAATCGACGAGCTTGATAGCGCTGCTACTAAATACATGGAAACTTCGGTTGAAGAAACCGATCCAATTGAGCGCGCCATTATCAGGCTTGCTGTTTATGAATTAAAACAACGTTTAGATGTGCCTTATAAAGTGGTTATCAATGAAGCGATTGTTTTAGCCAAAGCGTTTGGCGGGGATAATAGTCATACCTTCGTCAATGGCATAATCGATAAAACGGCACATGAGTTACGTGCGGCTGAAATTAAATAACCAACTTATCAAAACTGGCCTGCATTTAACAGGCGATGACAGTGACTGAATTTGAACTAATTAGTCAGTATATCAATTCACAATCATTATCTCGCAGCGATGTGCTCGAAGGAATAGGTGATGATTGTGCCATTCTTAAAGTTCCTGAAAATAAATCACTAGCCATCAGCATGGACACGCTGGTAGAAGGTGTACATTTTCCTGTAAATACATCTGCATATTCTATTGGCTATAAATCACTGGCGGTTAATTTAAGTGATCTTGCGGCCAGTGGTGCTAAACCGGCCTGGGCAAGTTTGTCATTAACCATGCCTGAATCAGACGAAAAATGGCTTAAATGTTTTCTCGATGGTTTTTTTGCACTAGCAAAACAGTTCAATGTACAACTGGTAGGTGGTGATACTACGCACGGTCCGCTTTCGATCAGTGTCCAGGCTCATGGTTTTGTGCAGCAACCTTTATTGCGCTCCGGGGCTAATGACGGAGATTTAATTTATGTAAGTGGATACCTGGGTGATGCAGCTGCAGGCTTTGATTTATTTTCTGCTAATGATATAAAACACAAAGCATGCCTAGAAAGATTTAAACAGCCATTACCGAGAATCGAACTGGGATTAGCGATTAGTGATATTGCTACAAGCTGTATTGATATCTCGGACGGTCTGGTTTCAGATTTGGGGCATATATGTCAACGTAGTCAATGTGGAGCTGAAATATCTTTGGCGGCTATTCCTTTGTCAGAAGCATTTGTTCAATATTTTAAACAACCAGCTTATGACAAAGCACTTGGCTTTGGTGATGACTATGAAATTTGTTTTACTGTAGCAGAAGATAAAAAGGAAGTAGTTAAGCATATTGCTGAAAGACTGAACTTAAAGCTTAGTTGTATTGGTGCAATAGTTTCAGATAAAGAGATTCGTTTTATCGATAGTGATAATAATAAAGTCGAAATAAAAAAAGGTTATGAGCATTTCACATGAGTAAGAAACTGAGTTTTACTTTATTAAAAAACCCCGTGCATTTTCTTGCGCTAGGTTTTGGTAGTGGGCTTGCGCCAAAAGCGCCGGGCACATTTGGAACCTTAATGGTTGTACCGATTTACCTGTTAATAAAAGATCTGGAGTTGAGTGTATATATTACTATTGTTGCCGCTGCGACCATTGCTGGAATATATATTTGTGATCGTTCTTCAAAATTACTTGGTGTGCATGATCACCCGGGTATAGTCTGGGATGAATTTGCAGGCTTTCTGATTACCATGATAGCGGTGCCCTTTGACTGGATCTGGTTATTACTTGGTTTTCTGTTATTTCGTTTTTTTGATATTGTGAAGCCATGGCCAATTAAACCTGTTGATGCCAATATGCAAGGCGGACTTGGTATAATGATGGACGATGTTATTGCCGGTATTCTTGCAGCTATGTCATTGCATTTAATTATCTGGTTGTCTAGCTATGTTTAAATTCTTCATTTCTTCTTCTTTATTCTTGTACTCATGTACAGTGTTAGCGATTGTAAATATTGAGAAAATTAATATCGAAGAAGATAAAGAGTCATTTCAGGGTGAAGTGAGTGTTGATTTTTCTGGTGCATCCGGCAATTCAGATACGCAGGCGATTTCGTTAGCGGGTCGAATGCAATGGAATAATAGTTTAACCCAGTTTGTTGTGTTGAAATATGATTATGCAAAAAGTGCAGATATATTAAGTGCAGATAAAACATTTTTACATTACAGAAATATACTGTCGCCAACTATTAATTACAGTCCCGAAGTCTTTTTTCAGTTACAAAATGATGAATTCAAATCACTTAAAATACGAACGCTACTAGGTGCAGGCTATCGTTTTAAATTAGCAGCAAAACAAAACAGTTATTCAAGGTTAGGTGCTGGGCTGTTTTATTCTGAAGAAGAATACAATGATCTTGATAACTCAATCGAAGAAGTGATCAGATTTAATCTTTATTACACCTATCAGTTAAAAATAAACAAAACCACTAATTTTATTACCACGACTTATTATCAGCCTGATATAGAAAACACATCAGATTATCGTGCATTAGAACAGGCAAGTTTTGAATTCAACCTTTCGGATGATTTATTGTATTTTATTACCGTTGATATTAGTTACGATAATGATCCGGTTGATAAAATTGAGAAAGACGATAGCAGTTATAAAAGTGGCATCAAGTACAGGTTTTAATCAATGAATAGATTGCTCGTTAGTTTGATTGTAGTCATGATCTACAGTGTTCCCATTAATGCTGCAGAGTCTATTAAAGTCGTTGGTATGTTTCCAGGAAAGGTAGTCGTTCAAATTGATGGTGAACATAAGATTCTTAAACAGGGTGTGTTAACTGATGGGGTGAGGTTTGTTAAAGTCGCTGGTGAGAATATTGTGCTTGAAGTTAATGGTATGCAGAAAGCATTTCGCCTGGGTTCTGATATCACAACAAACTTTGCTGCACCTAAAGTTATTCGTAAGTCTATTCGAGCTAATCACCGGGGCATGTTTCATACTACAGGCAGTATAAATGGTCATGTTATTAACTTTCTTGTAGATACCGGTGCTACGACTGTTGCAATGAGCTCACTGCAGGCCAAGAAGTTAAATATTCGTTATCGTCTTGAAGGCACAGAAACGGTGGCTAGTACCGCTTCTGGTAGAGCAAAAGCTTATCGCGTGAATTTAAAAACAGTAAAAGTCGGTGCGATTACACAGCGTAATGTTGTAGGTCTGGTTATTGACGGAGCATATCCCAGGGAAGTGTTACTCGGCATGTCTTTTCTCAATCGATTAAAGGTAGAGAAAACGGGTGAGCTAATGATTCTTGAGGCAAGATAACTTAGTGCTAATTAATTGCGTTATGCCAATGCGTCTTTTTTTAGCCCGTTTCGAAGACCGGTTAAAATAATATTACTGGTTGCCAGTGCCGGAATCGCCACAATCATACCGATAAATCCAAAGAAATTTCCAAAAATAATAATCCCGACGATTACCGTAATAGGGTGAAGGTTTACTGCGTTCGCAATGACTGCAGGGACGACAATAATATTGTCGATTAACTGCGCGGCAATAATAACGCCTATGGCAGCTGCGATCAGTACAGGATCAAATGCCGGTGCACCAAGCGCAATAATAATTGGTGGAATCATTGCCAGCAATGGGCCGACATAAGGAATTAAATTCAGCAATCCTGCAATGGTGCCGAGCAGTACGGGCGACTCTAGTCCGGCAAGGTAAAAACCAATCGAAGTGACGATGGCCATAATGCCAGACTGCATCATAATACCGCGAATATATTCTTCGAGTTTTTTTGCGACGCGATAATAAATTAACCAGCCAAGTTCAAAACTTTTATTAGGCAACAGATCCAGTGCTTTATTTCTTAGGCTTTTATAATCTCGGATCAGGAAAAAGGTAAACAGTGGAACCAGAATAACGGTTACCGTCATATCGATTAACATGTTTGAGAGTCGAATGACTGCATCTTTACCCCAGCTAGATGACATGCTCATAATGGGTTGAGTAATTGCGTTTGGATCAAAGTTGATACCATAACTATTTAGCAATTCGCGTATCTGATCACTAAAGCTGTTTAAAAATTCCCATAATTTTGGCATCTTGGTCTGTAGTACTAGTAATTGTTCTGCCAACATAGGAAACACTATCGAGATGCCTAGAATGCTGATTAATACTAATAAACAAAGTACAAGCAATGCAGAAAGGCTATCGTTAAGCCCTTTTCGTTGCATCATATTGCTGATCGGATCAAACAATGCGTATAGAGCAAACGAAAGAATAATTGGGATCAGTAAAGGCGCCAGTAAATAAGCACAAATACCTGCGGCTAGAAGTATTAAAGAAAATATTAACAGACTGCGAATTAAGGGTTTGTCGGTAAGGTCAATCATTACAATCAACTTTCGGCTTTTTGAGATAACATATCGTTAGCGTGTCGCAAACGGCCGGCCAGAACTTTTGAAATATTCGACATTAACTGTGCGCCGGGTTTAGGTGAGCTGTGTAACCATTCTTCGAGGTCGGGGCGGAGAAAGAAAATGAGTTCACAATCGGTTGATGCAACAGCATCTGCAGTACGGGCTTCATCAACGACGAGTGCCACTTCTCCGAAAAAGTCGCCTTTCTTTAACTGGGCTAACACTTTGTCACCGGCTTTAATCGCAATTTCACCGGATTTAATTAATACAGCACCTGCGCCAATGTCACCCGTTTTGAAAACCGTTTCATCGGCTTTATAAAGTCGAGGGTGCATATTGCTAACCAGTCGTCGAATATTGGCTTTGGCGATATGGTTAAATAGCGGTGTTTCGGCCCATAGATTGCAAACTTCGGTAATGCGATCATCTTTGTGGCGAAAAATATTTTCCCACAGCGGGTGATTGTTATCCTTGTTCATTATGCTTTATCTTTATTTATTGTTTTAGCTAGTTTAGACGATTCTTTAATCAAACGCTTTTATAGAACCGGGTAATTCTCATTGTTGAGCATATTTGTTAATTCAATCAACGGTAAACCGATTAATGCCGAAGGATCATCACCCTGCATTTTTTCAAACAGCGCAATGCCTAGGCCTTCGGATTTAAAGCTGCCAGCACAGTTATAGGGTTTTTCAGCTTGAAGGTATGACTCAATCATCTCATCATTTAATGTTCTAAATGTTACGGTAAAGGGGACCAGCTTGGATTGTGCGCGTCCTGTTTCGGCATTTAGCAGGCAGACACCTGTCTGGAAGGTAATGGTCTGCCCAGATGCCTGTCTAAGCTGTTCAGTTGCCGTCTTGTGTGAGCCTGGTTTGTGTAGCACCTGTCCGTTTAGAATAGCGCTTTGATCAGAACCAATAATGAGTGCATCTGGATGAGTTTTGGCAATTTCGAGGGCTTTAGCTTCGCTCAGGCGTAAAACCATGTCTTCAATGGATTCACCTTCTAATGGAGTTTCATCAATTTCGGGAGAGCTGGTCTCAAACCTAAGGTGAAGTTGCTCCAGTAATTGTTTTCTGAAGGGGCTTGATGAGCCCAATATGAGAGTTTTTTTCAATTTATACTGCCTGCAAGTGCTTTCAACGAGGAGTCATAGCCAGAAACTGTTTGCCTAAAGTAACAATTGGGGCACAATTCCAGGCTAAAATTATCAGATTTTTCTTATAGTTAGACGATTTTACGTGATAGCAGATGCAGATAACAGGGAATATCGGTTGAATTAACGGAAGCTATTGAAAAGTAAAGAATTTCTTTGACAAAAGTGAATATAAATTATATTATTGTCTGCTTATGCAAAGTCGCTTGCCAGAAAAATGTGACTTATTTCAGTTAGCTGAAAAAGGCGCAACGATCGAAGGTACCTGGCCTGTGTCAAAAATGACGCGGTTGCTGGATATGCTGGGGTCTGATTCTGGCGAGGCATATGCTGAAATGAACTTTGAAAAAAGTGGTCGAACTCGTTTTGTCAAAGGCCGGGTCAGCGTTGAAGTCGAGATTGAATGTCAGCGTTGTATGAGCTTAATGAGCTTCCCGATTGATGCTGAGTTTTCCCTGGCTTTAATCGAAACTGAAGCACAGATAGAGGCTTTGCCAGAAGAGTTTGAACCTTTGGTTACTGAAGGGCGTCATTTTCTACCGGATGTTATTGAAGATGAATTGATTTTGGCTATTCCGATTGTGCCCGTACATGATACAGAGTGTTCTGACTTCATGAACGCACAAAAAGAAGAGCAAAAAGTGAATGAGCCAATTGAGGATAAAAAGCCCAATCCATTCGCTGTTTTAAAAGATATCCTGTGAAGATTAAATAAGTTTGGTCGTTTTATCTGTCACAGAATAATGAATTAAATTTTAAACTGGAGTAAACAATGGCTGTTCAAAAAAGTCACGTCACACGTTCAAAGCGTGGTATGCGTCGTTCACATGATGCGTTAACTAACAAAACGGTTTCAATCGAGCCAACAACGGGTGAAACTCATTTACGTCACCACGTAAGTGCAGATGGTTATTATCGTGGTAAGCAGGTTATTGCTCAAAAAGCTGAAGCTGCAGACGAAGAGTAAGTAAGTAAATAAAAACGCGGGCCTATTGTGCCCGCGTTTTTTTATGGAAAAAATTTATGCCGGATAAGCCGATTATCGCTATCGACGCAATGGGCGGAGACTTCGGTCCTGAAGTAGTCGTTCCAGCTGCTATCAAAGCATTAGAAAAAAATAAAAATATCGAACTCATACTGGTTGGTGATCAGCAGATACTGAGCCAGCAAATTTCCAGTTTAAACTCACCTGTATCTAAATCTTTAACAATTCATCACGCTTCTGAAAAAGTTGAAATGGATGATGCGCCTGCGATGGCACTGCGTAAGAAAAAAGATTCTTCCATGCGTGTTGCAATCAATCTTGTACACGAGAATAAAGCCGATGCAGCGGTTAGTGCCGGTAATACCGGTGCATTAATGGCAACGGCTAAATTTGTGTTAAAGACTTTAAAGGGCATTGATCGTCCTGCGATTATTTCTACATTACCAGCCGTTAATGGTCACACTCATATGCTTGATTTAGGTGCCAATGTAGATTGTAGCCCTGAACATTTAATGCAATTCTCGATTATGGGTTCAGTTCTGGCTCAGGCTATAGATAATTTAGATTCACCAAAAGTAGGCTTGTTAAACGTTGGTTCTGAGGCTGTCAAAGGCAATGCACAGGTTAAGGAAGCTGATGCGCTGCTAAATGAAGTTGATAGCATTAATTATATCGGCTATGTCGAGGGTGATGATATTTACCATGCCGATGTCGATGTCGTTGTATGTGATGGATTTGTTGGCAATGTGTCACTAAAAACGGCTGAAGGCGTGGCTAAAATGATTAGCCACTTTATGAAAGAAGAATTCAAAGCCAGTTGGTATAATAAACTAGCCGCTATTATCGCGTTACCTGTTTTAAAGGCTTTCAAAGACAGAATCGATCCACGCGTATATAATGGCGCTAGCTTACTGGGATTGCGTGGTATTGTAATAAAGAGCCATGGAGGAGCTGATGTGTTTTCATTCTCCAAGGCGATAGAGACAGCCGTTCAACAGGTTGAAGAAAACCTGACCCAACGTATCGATTCACAATTAGAACAAATTTTAGATAGGTAATTGCTTTGACTTATTCACGAATTATCGGCACTGGTAGTTATTTACCTGAAAAAATCGTTACCAACGCTGATATGGAAAAGATCGTCGACACTACTGATCAATGGATTCGTGAACGTACCGGTATTGAGCAACGCCATATAGCCGCTGACGATCAATTTACTGTAGATCTGGCTGAGCAGGCGGCTAAAAATGCAATCGAAATGGCCGGTAAAACAGCAGATGATATTGACCTGATTATTGTCGCAACGACTACCCCTGATCGTGTCTTTCCAAGTACCGCCTGCCTGTTGCAACAACGTCTGGATATTCACGGTTGTGCAGCTTTTGATGTACAGGCTGTATGTACAGGTTTTGTTTACGCTTTAACAGTAGCAGAAAAATTCATCAAATCAGGCAGTAACAAATGTGCGCTGGTTGTCGGTGCTGAGACACTATCACGAATAGTAGACTGGACTGATCGCGGCACTTGCGTGTTGTTTGGGGATGGAGCGGGTGCTGTCGTTATCGAAGCCAGTGATGAGCCGGGTATTATTTCAACTCATATTCATGCCGATGGGCAATATGAAAGTCTGTTAACAGTTCCAAATGGTGTTTCAAATGGCATCGACAAACTGTCTGAGCTGGATGGTCACATCCGGATGAAAGGCAATGAAGTCTTTAAGGTTGCTGTTAATACTTTGGGTCGCATAGTTGATGAAACGCTGGCTCATAATAATATGGATAAATCTGAAATCGACTGGCTTGTACCGCATCAGGCAAACACACGCATCATCAATGCGACGGCTAAAAAACTAAAAATGTCGATGGACAATGTAGTCCTGACCGTCAACAAACAGGGTAATACATCGGCAGCTTCGGTACCACTTGCACTTGACACTGCTGTCAGAGATGGTCGCATTCAGCGGGGTGAAACCTTGTTGTTAGAAGCCTTTGGTGGTGGCTTTACCTGGGGTTCGGTGCTCGTTAAGTACTAAATTATTTCATACGGGAGCTTGGTATGATGCTGACCGGTCAGGTTCCCGTACTCAAATGCCAATCTGTTGAGCGTACGCTCGAATTTTATAAAGACACTCTCGGTTTTATCGAAATTAAAACTCGAAAACCAGAAAAACAGCTCGAATGGGCTTATCTGAATTCTGGCAAGGCATTTTTAATGCTTGAACTCGACGAAACCCTGCCAAAAAATCATACTGATACTATCAGGCTTTACTTTTTTACCGACAATATTGAGAGCTTTCATCAATACGTCAAAGCCAAGCAATACTCAGTGTCAGATCTGGAAACGACTAAATACAGACTAAAACAATGTCTACTTATCGATCCCGACGGTCGTAAAATCCAGATTGGCGAAACACTGAGTTAAACCATACTATCTTATAAAGAGTGTAGCTTTAGCGCCAGTTTGGTCTTATTATCGGTATTTAGAAAGGTTTTATCGGTTATTAACGAAACTTATTAACATTGGTGCATATACTACTGTTACATCTTGATTTTTGAGGATTGTAACGTGGATGTGGCTGAAAGTAGTTTATGGAGTCATCAATCTGATGATAAAGATGGGATTGGTATGCAAGCGGGCAGTGCAGTTATGAGCGCCGCAACGAATAATAATCCAGATAGTAAACTCGACGGATTATTAAGTCGTTTATATTTTATAGTACCGCTAATTATTCTGGCCAGTTTTCCAGTTGTTGATTTCATTGTAACTAATAAGCTCGACCTTACGCTCCCAAATATTCTCATTGTCCTGGCGTCAATCATGTGCCTGGTTACCTGGACAATGAAAATCAATTCACAATTTGCAAATTTAATGCCTATCGTTATTACAGCGATATCGGGCACGGCGCTGGCCATGTTGATGGTTTCCAAAACACCCGATTTGCATATGCATGCGGCTGCATCAATGATGATAATGACTATCTGGCTAACCAGTGCACCACGCATCAATTTATATATTCAGGCATCTGCTACTGTGCTTATCATTAGTGGTGTTTCCTACCTGTTATTTACTGCCAGTAGCAGATGCCTGAATA
>Ga0316207_10003642_pt1 | contig 14104 bp, 13 predicted proteins | sample 6weekpyrite_MG_FD_204943 | JGI IMG/M metagenome (GOLD analysis project Ga0316207, IMG submission 204943) | Microbial mat bacterial communities from mineral coupon in-situ incubated in ocean water Damariscotta River, Maine, United States -... | ecosystem: Environmental > Aquatic > Marine >... | reverse complement strand
AGAAGATGTCTAATTGGAGTAGTTGGACTTATAGAAACCATAGAATGTTAGCTGAGGTTAGTAAATGAAGGATAAAATTTTAGTTGTTGATGATGACTCACATATAAGACAAGTAATTGTTTTTGCCTTAGAAAAAATTGGAAAGAATGTTTATCAGGCTAAGAATGGTAAAGAGGCTATATCAATATTTAATGAAATAGAACCAGATATGATTATTCTCGACATTAATATGCCTGAAATAGATGGATTTGAAGTTTGTAAGGAAATAAGAAAAAATTCTGACATACCAATATTGTTTCTCTCTTCTAGAGATGATGAGATAGATCGCATAGTAGGCCTGGAAATAGGGGGTGATGATTATGTTACTAAACCTTTTAGCCCAAGAGAACTTACAGCAAGAGTTAATGCCATTCTTAAAAGAGTTAACTCTTATGATATAAGGAATAATCAAAACGACACTAATATTATCTCTCATGGATCTTTATTAATGGAAATAGATAATCATATTTGTAGATGGGAAGGAGTTGAAATTAGTCTTACAGCTACAGAATTTTCTATTCTTCAAGGTCTATTGAAATATCCTAAAAAAGTATTTAATCGCGATGATATAATGAATAATAGTTATGACATTAATATAAATGTTAGCGATAGAACTATTGATAGTCACATAAGGCGTATACGTAGTAAATTTGAAGGTCATAATTGTAATAAGATAATAGAAACCGTTAGGGGTGTTGGCTATAGGCTGGGTTCGTTCTGAATATTATGTTAATTAATAAAATAAAATACACTAATGAAAGTTAATCAGGTTATAAGTCCTAAGAAAAATACAAGAGAAAGAAGGACAGTACGCCTTAGAACTATATTGTTGTTAGTAAATATTACTGTATTAATTTTGCCCTTACTTAGTATGTTTTTCTTTCGTATATATGAAAATAGTCTAGTGAGGCAAACAGAAACTGAGCTTATTTCTCAAGCAGCATTTGTTTCATCAGTTTATAGATCTGAAATTAAAAAGCTGGTTAGTGCTGAAGAAAATTATGGAATTAATGGAGTTGATATTCCAGAGATAGATGCTGAAGAGTATTATACGCCTATTAAACAACAGATAGATTTGTCTAAGAATATTTTGCTGTCTCCACGTCCGGATGGATTAATACCTTTAATCAAGTCAGATGAAAATGCCATTGCTGCAGGAAGAAATATAACGGAAATCATTAAAAATGCACAGAAAATAACTTTATCAGGAATTAAGATACTTGACTATAAAGGTATAGCTGTTTCGGGAAGAAATGAGTTAAACTTGTCTTTCTCACATGTAGAGGAAATCAAGTCTGCTTTAAGAGGAAAATACACCAGTGTAATTAGGGAGAGGATAAGCGATGAGCCTGCTCCCGCTATAACATCTATAAGCAGAGAGGCAAATATAAGGGTGTTTATAGCATTTCCAATTATTGAGAATAATAAAATCTGGGGGGTTGTGTATTTATCAAGAACACCGGAAAATATTCTTCATCATTTATATGCGGCGAAGGAGCAGGTTATAATAGCTGCAATCTCAATATTACTAATTACTATTCTTGTTGTCTTATTTAGCTCATACACAATATCTAAACCGATCCATCAATTAATTGATAAGGTAAAGAATGTTTCAGATGGGAGTGAAAATGTAATTGATCAGCTTGAGTCACCTGTAACTAAAGAGATTGCTATGCTCTCCAAGAGCTTTTCTGAGATGTCAATTACATTAGATAAAAGGTCAAAATATATTAAAGAATTCGCAGCCCATGTATCACATGAGTTTAAGACTCCGCTGACTTCGATGCAGGGGGCGGCTGAATTATTACATGAACATTTTGATGAAATGTCAGACGAGGAGAGGGATAATTTTCTTGATAATATTATAAAGGATACACATCGTCTAAAGCGGCTGGTAGCAAGATTATTGGAGCTAGCAAGAGCGGATAATGTAAATTTAAGTGATGAGCTAGCTGATATAAATGATTTGTTTCACAATTTAAAAATTAAATATTTACAATATAATTTAGATATTTCTCTAGACATTCCGGATGGTCATAAAATTAGAATGTCTCAAGATAGTTTAGAGGAAGTATTTATTAATCTTATGGATAACAGCGTTCAGCATGGTGCAAGTAAAATAAGTATTATAGTTAAAAATATTGATGATATAACAAAAGTACGTTTTATTGATAATGGTGAAGGAATCTCAGCAGCAAATAGAAACAAGATATTTACTCCATTTTTTACTACTAAAAGGGAAACTGGTGGTACTGGATTGGGTCTAGGTATCATAAAATCTTTATTGGATACTTATGGAGGGTCTATTGAGTTGGAAGATAGGGAATGTGGCGCAGAGTTTGTTTTAATCTTTAAATAATGATGTTATTGTTTGGTATAATGAATTACATGATATTTACTTAAAAAAAACAATGATATAATTACTAAAGCATCTATCGGTATGGTTATTTATATGATCTATAAAATCAAAAATTTTGTTATATTATTAATTCTAATCACTACAGTAGGGTGTGTTAATAGAAATATTGAATTAAAGTCATTTGACGCTACACGAGTATCAGAAAATGACAAGATTGTAGTTGGTATTGTTAATGTTCGTTATGATCTTGTAGATATAACAGATAAATGTAGGGTGGTATTTTCAAGGGGTAATGTTAAACAAGGATTTTATCACTTTTTTAGGTTACGTAAATTAGGCTACTTGGCAACATCGCTGCCTGCCGGAAGATCTGTTGTAGATAAATTGGAATGCATTATATCAGGTGAAAAAGAGATCCATTTCAGTAATTTTGCATTTGAAATTGATAATACTAAATATTTTCACAGCTTAGGAGAAATAACAATAGATCTTGGTGGAAAAAAAGATCATAGTTTTAAGATTGACTTTAGTAAGTTGTCTTTTAATAATAAAGAGGGTTTTAAAGAATTTATAAAAGATAGAAAAGTAGAAAATAATGCGGTAAATTTTTCAGATATTAAATTTTTAAATAAAAATAATATAAAGGCAAAATTCTATAGGAAAGTTTTAAGAATGTACTAGTATTTTATCTGGAGAAGGTTATTTTAGTTTTTTACTTCTATATAAGATATTTCAATTTCCTACAGTTATACAGACTATAGATTTTATTCTCCGATTGAATTTGTTGTTGGTACTGAACTTATCTGAGTCGTATTTAAGTTGTCTACAGAGCATTATGAATCTTATGTTTAGCAAACTTCTGTGTACATGGTGCCGACTGTCGGATTCGAACTGACGACCTGATGATTACAAATCAACTGCTCTACCAACTGAGCTAAGTCGGCACTTAGTACGAGAGCGTTATAATAAACCCTATCTTAATATGCAAGTATAATTTACATTATTATAACAATTTTTTGTAATTAACTATTATTGTGCGATTTTACTATTAATAAATGTTAGTTTTGAATAGTTAAATAGGTAAGTTTTGAGTTTTATAAATTAAATTGAAAGCATTATAAAATTATTATTTAGTATGAAATAATTGCCATAAAAAAGCACCCAATATGATTAAAGTCATGACTGGATGCTTTTTAGTAATATTTGTAGTATTATTTATAATCTACATATCCTTCATTTTAGCCCACATTCTTCTTTTTGCAATATAGAACAAGAGAGTAAATATAAACATATAAACAAGCACAGCTGCTCCGATAGATTTTCTTTCTTCCATTTCAGGCTCAGCTGCCCAATGAAGGAAGTTAACTACATCTTTAGTAATCTGTTCCTTTGTAGCTGGCATCCCATCAGAATACTCCACCTGCTCATCGTCAATTGGAGGGGGCATAGAGATTTGTCCTCCGGGGAAGTATTTATTATAATATTTACCTTCTGCAAGTTGGAAGTCTGTAGGTGCTACGCCATATCCAGTAAGCAGAGAATACATGTAATTAGCTCCATCTACTCTAGCTTTAACCATTAAGGATAGATCAGGTGGGAAAGCTCCTCCATTTGCGGCTCTAGCAGCTTTCTCATTTAGGAATGGGCCAACAAATCTATCTGATGGCAAGCCTGGCCTTTCAAACATTTCGCCATCATCATTTGGTCCATCTAAAACAGTTGCTTCAGAAGCAATTTGTTTTATTTCATCGTTACTGAATCCAATATCTTTTAAGTTTCTATATGCTATTCTCTTCAGCCCATGACAGCTTGCACATACTTCTCTATATACTTGTAAGCCTCTTTGGATTGATGGAATATTGAATTTACCTGAAACACCTTCAAAAGACCAAGGAACTTGCTTGGGGCTTTCTGTGTCAGATCCTGCAGCGTAACTATTATCAATGGTAGCAGTTATAATGCTAATGCAAAAAGATAATATAAATGTAATAGTTATAAGAGAATTTTTCATTTATTTTTTCTCCTTCACAGCTTCATGAATTGATTTTGGTAAGGGTAATGCCTTCTCGTATTTAGAAAGTAGGGGTAATATTATAAGGAAATGAGAGAAATATAAAATAGAACAAATACGACCTAATGTTACATTCTCCATTCCTAAAGTATAACCATCAGCTGATTGAGCGCCTAAATAGCCAAGCATTAACGCATCTATAACAAAAATCCAGTATGCTATTTTGAATTTTGGTCTGTAGCGTCCACTCCTTACAGGGTGACGATCTAGCCAAGGAAGTATAAATAATATTGCAATAGAAGCGCCCATAGCTATAACGCCCGCTAATTTTGATGATACAAGAATAACTTCACCAAAACCTATATCAGGCACAGCTCTTAATATTGCATAGAAGGGTAGAAAGTACCACTCTGGAACAATATGAGCTGGAGTTACTAAAGGATCAGCTGGTATATAGTTGTCTGGATGTCCAAGGTTATTTGGTAAAAAGAATATAAAATAAAAGAATATTATAAAATATACACCAAATCCTACAAAATCTTTAACTGTATAATAAGGGTGAAGAGGAACAGTATCTTTTTCGCTTTTTACATCAACTCCAGTTGGGTTATTTGAACCATGAGTATGAAGGGCCACAAGGTGAAGTATTACAAGTCCAACTATTACAAATGGTAATAAAAAGTGAAGTGCAAAAAATTTGTTTAATGTCGGGTTATCTACTGAAAATCCGCTCCACAGCCATTGTACTATTGTTTCACCTACAATAGGTATAGCTGAGAATAGGTTTGTTATTACAGTTGCTCCCCAGAAGCTCATTTGCCCCCAAGGCAGTACATATCCCATAAATGCAGTTGCCATCATTGCAAAGAATATTAATATTCCAAACCACCAAAGTATTTCTCTTGGCCCCTTGTATGATCCGTAATATAAGCCGCGTAAAATATGGCAGTATACGGCTACAAAGAACATTGAAGCGCCTACGGCATGAGTATATCTTATAAGCCATCCATAGGGAACATCACGCATTATTCTCTCAACGCTGTCGAAGGCATGGTCTACATGAGGTGTGTAATTCATGGCTAGGACTATGCCGGTAACTATCTGAATAACCAAGGCAATTCCAGCTATTGAACCAAAGCTCCATAGATAACTTAAATTTCTTGGAGTTCTATATTCAGATTGATGTTTCATAAATGAGAAAACAGGTAGTCGATATTCAATCCAGTCGACTACAATATTTTTGTATTTATCTAATTTACTTTCTTTTGATTTATTAGATGCCATGTAAGCCTCTTATCCAATTTTAATTGTTGTTTTATCTAAGAATTTATAATCTGGAACTGCCATATTCTTTGGGGCAGGGCCTCTTCTAATCCTTCCAGAAGTGTCATAATGTGAACCGTGACATGGGCAGAACCAGCCATCAAAGTCGCCTTTATATCCTAGTGGTACGCATCCTAAGTGAGTACATATGCCTACTAATATTAGCCACTCGTCATTTCCATCTTTTACTCTTTCAGAGTCTTTTTGTGGGTCGCGTAGCTTAATTGCATCATCTTTTTTAGCAGTTTCAATTTCTTTCTCTGTTCTTCTTCTTACAAAAACAGGTTTTCCTCGCCACATTACTGTAATGCTTTGACCTTTCTCAATTGTTGACAAGTCAACTTCTATAGAGGAAAGTGCAAGTACGTCATCAGCTGGATTCATGTAGTCTATAAATGGCCAAGCCGCTGCTGCCGCACCAACTGCAGCTACTCCGCTTGCTGCAAGAACCATAAAATCCCTTTTATTTTGGTCAATATTATTGTCAGCTTTATTTTCTTTATTTTTGCTGCTCTTAGATAAAGTATTTGTCATATTAACTGTTTGATACCTCAATTATATACTACTTTTCCTATGTATAGAAAAAGCCATAAGAATGCATTTTTTGCCTACATACTACCATTATACGATTAGTTCAAGTTTTGATTTCCTAATATTAAATTTTATTGCAAGGAAAAATATAGTCATTGGTTTTTTGTTATTAATATTCTATACTATATGCCGTTAGAATATCATTCTAAATTATTGTATATATAATGATATTACGTGTAAATTTTATTAATTTTTATAATAGATAATATTGTGCAAATTTTTGAAAAAAATATTTATGTATATTTGATTGTGTCATTACTAACCCTGCTAATTTTGTCAGAAGCTGATGCATCAGAAGAAAAAGCTAATTCTGATGCTAGTAAAATTAAAAATGATATAGATTCATGTATACTGCTTTTTTACAAACAGAAAGAAGAGGCATATGCAAACTGTATAGATTTTGCAAATAATGATCAAGATCTTGCGCAGCGTATGATAGGAGATATGCATTATTGGGGGTGGGGCAATAAGGTAAAAAAGAATATTAAAGAGGCCATAAAATGGTACAAGCGTGCAGTTAAAAACGGTAATATTGATGCTAAATATAATATTGCTGTAATTTATGAGCAGGGCAAGGATGTTGAGATAGATTATGCAAAAGCCGCACAATGGTTTCTTTCAGCAGCTAAAGATGGTCATATAGATTCTCAATATAATATTGCAAATATGTATGCTAAAGGTGCTGGTTATGGTTTAAATCAAAGAAAAGCCAGCGATTGGTATTTAGCCGCAGCTAACCAGGGGGATATAAATTCTCAATATAATCTGGGTAATAGATATGCTATTGGTAAGGGAGTATCTAAAGATCTGGCGGAATCATATAAATGGTATTATCTTGCAGCAAGGCAAGGTGATGAAGAGGCAAGAAGGCAGTTGTCATTTCTTGAAAAAAGTGCGGACCCTGTTGAGATTAATAGGGGTAAGTTACTTGCGGAGAAGTGGCGACCAGTTCTAAAAGAAGGTAAATAATTTTTTATAATATTAAATAAAGGATTCTATTAGGTGAAATATATATTGATAATGACAATTATGGTGATGGGTTTTTATACTCCTCAAGAAGCTTTTTCGTATAGTAAAAAATATGAAGAAATAAAAATTGGTGATCAAGTTCCCAATCTTACATTGTGGGGTAGTGAAGGGAGGAGATATAAAATTAAAAAAAGTAGAGGTTCTATTATAGTTCTCGAATGGCTTGATTATACTTGCGGTGTTGTTGAGGAGGAATACAAAACTGGTGATATACAGAATATTCAGCAAGTATTTATTGTAAGAAGTGATGTATTTTGGGCTTCGGTGCATTCTGTTACTGAGGATGATGAAAGATATATTAAAAAAGAAGATATTTTGAAAAAAACAATGGAAGATAAGGCTTACCCAGATACGGTTATTCTTGATAATAGGTTAAGAGCTTCCAAGGTATTTGGAATTAAGAAGGCGCCTGCTTACGTAATTATAGATGCGGATGGAAAGTTTGTTTACAAGGGTAAATTAAAAGATGAAAATCATAATTACGTTACTGAAGCTGTTGAACAGCTATTATCGGACGAAGATGTTAAGATTCCAGAGACAAAACTTGGGGAAGGGTGTGCTTTGTAGAGTGATATGTAGCTTGTAGGCAACAGAAAGTTGAAACATAAACAATTAATGATAAAAAATTCTCAAGTAATGTTCTAAAAACTATTAATCGTAGAGTAAAGTGCGTTAGTTATAAGCTTTATGGTTGTTATTTAAATATTTTGGGGTTTCTATGAGTATACGTGCATGCCTGCTTTTATCAGTATCTATATTGGCAATAAGTGTTTCATTGTTGCTTTTTGATGAATTGAGTAAAGCAATAAATAAAAAGAATTTGATTGAGTCTTCATCTAGAAATGTTGAATCAATGGATTTACTAATTAAGTCAGCTTCAAACTGGGCCATGGAAAGAGGGTTGAGTAAATCTGGTCTTGAGTCTGAAAATGTTAATAATACAAATCTTATATCAAGAATAACTAAGCATAGAGACATAGCTGATAAGGCATATGAAGAGGCTTTGTCACAAATAAAAAACTATGATTTCTATCATAAGGATGAATTGATGGCAAAACTTGAAGGGACACATAGAGGTATAAAAAACCTAAGATCAAGTGTTGATAGAGATTTAGCCAAAGCTAAGGATCAGAGAGATCCGCAATTATTAAAAAGCCTAATTCCATTAGCAACAAAAAATATTATGGCAAGTCAAGATGTAAGATATCAACTAGCTATAATAACATCTAAAGCTGATGCTGTCTTAGGTAAAATGTCAGATATTAAACACTTTACTTGGCTTCTGAGTGAGTTTGCAGGAAGAGAGCGCGCTATTGTCGCAGGTATTATATCTTCGGGAAATAAAATCACTAAGAAACAATTGATTATGCTTTCTGAATATAGAGGAAGAATTGAGGGGGCCGCTGAAACGGTGGAAAAACTTTCAGAGGAAATAGGTGGAGAATTGTTAGAGTCCGTTGAGAATGCTAAACAATTATATTTCGGTGAATTCAGTGCAGTAAGAGAATTATTTTATGGAAATGAATCTGAGGAACATCAGATAAATGCGGATAAATGGATAAGTGAATCGACATTAGCTATTAATAGTGTTTTAAATATTGTTAAGCAAACAACAGCAGAAAGCAAAAATTATATGGAAGAGCTTTTGTCCAGTGCAAATAGTACAATCACTTTCATGATAATCGCTAGTATAATATGCTTGTTGCTTGTTGCATTTGCTTTCTTTGTTGTAATTAAAAGGGTTGTCACTCCAATTAATAATATGGTGTCAGCTATGAATATTCTTTCATCTGGCAATACTGATGTTGAGATACCTTATTCGGGTGCAACAGATGAAATTGGTAAGATCGCTGCTTCTGTTTCTGTTTTTAAAGATAATGCAATAGAAAAGAATAAACTTGAAGCAGAACAAAAATTACTTGAAGAAAAGGCGGAAAGAGAAAAGCATGAATCAATGGCAAAACTTGCGAATAGTTTTGAAGAACGAGTTCAAGGGATAATAACTACAGTTGCAAATGCTGCTACTGAATTGACTCAAACGGCTGAATCTATGAGTGAAGTTATTGATAAGTCTGATAGGACAGCAAAAAATGCAACAAGTAGTGCAACAATAACTGAAGATAATGTTCGCTCAGTTGCAGCAGCGGCAGAAGAAATGTCGGCATCTGTTGCTGAAATATCTTCTCAGATACAACGTTCAAGTACCCTTGTTGATAATTCTGTGAAAATGGTAGAGGATGCAGACTCTTATGCATCTGCTCTTACGGCTTCTTCTTCAAAGGTATCTGAAGTCTTACAATTAATTTCAGATATTGCTGAGCAAATCAATTTGCTTGCACTTAATGCTACTATTGAGTCAGCTCGTGCAGGAGAGGCAGGTAAAGGCTTTGCAGTTGTTGCTAGTGAGGTTAAAAATCTTGCAAGTAAGACTGCTGATTCTGTAGAAGAAATTGAAAAGGTTATTGGGGAGATGGGAAATGCATCTGATGATATAGTTCGTGTTCTTTCAGATATCAAAGGTGCCGTAGCATCAATATCTGATTCATCAGGTAGTATTGCATCAGCTGTAGAAGAGCAAACTGCTACAACTAGTGAAATTTCTAGAAATATGAATTCTGCTTCTAAGGGTACAGAAGAAATAAGCGCTAGTTTACAAGAAGTTAGTAACTCCGCTGGTGAAGCAAGTGCTTCTTCAGTTCAGGTATTGTCTTCTGCTCAGGATTTATCGTCTCAGTCAGAGGTATTAGATCAACAGGTTAAAGAATTTTTAAGTGATATAAGAGCTGCTTAATTCTAGACTTTTAATGAATTTTAATTCCGATTGAAATAGGAAGATATATATTACTTGTTTTTACAATGATTAATTTATTATCTTCCTAGTTCTTTCTGCATAAACTTTAAGAAAGATGAATGTTATATTCTGCTTTAATAAGCATAAGTTATGTATTTCTTTCTTTTAGACATAGCTTTCTTTTGGGCGTAGCTTTAGTCTAAATATCTTTTTATTAGCTAGCAATATCAATAATCTTTTGCTTGTTATCGTCTTTGTTTTCATAGTCATCATCTGCTATCTCCTCTGCATTTGATTCTATAAATTTGCTTACTTCTTCTATTCTGTATAACTCTAAATCTTTTAAGTCGGCATTTTTAGGGTTTGAAATGCCCATTTTGTCAAGACGTTTCACTTTGGAAATAAAGTTGCGATTAAATGATCTAGCGAACTTATCATATTTATCGGCAGATGATTTTATACTTCTGCCCATTTTGTCGCTTAGATCATATAATGTTATAATGCTTCCGAGCATAATTTTTACTTCTTCTGAAATTTCTTTAAAATTTCTTTCCTGCTGTGAATTGGAAATCAGCATTTTAGAGTATAAAAGATGATTCACCAACCCTGCTGGACCAACTGGGATAATATTTTCTTTCCACGCTTTCTCAAGGAATTTATTATCAATTTTACTTATCGTTTCCACTGACGATTCCGTTGGCAAAAACATTAAATATGATATATTTCCTGTGTTAAATTGTTCTCCGGCTCTTTTTATTGAGTCTTCAAGAGCAGACTTGTAATCTTTACTTATCAAATCTTTTAGATGCTGGTTCATAGATTGCTTTAATTTAGCTTCTACTTCCTTGCCGTTATCATTATCGTGCATCTCAAGTATGAATTTGGAGCTTTTGCTATCAACTACTATAAAGCTATTATTAGGTAATTTTATAAGTGCATCAGGCTTTAATATATTACCTTCATCATCGGAAATTGTTTTTTGCAGGAAGTAATCCACATCTTGAATGAGATTTGATGCCTTTAGGATATTTTCCAGTGTTATTTCTCCTAAATTACCCGCACCAGATGGCGTTAGTAATGCCTGCCTTACAACCTCAACTTCTTTTACTTGACCATGCAATTTATCCATACTGCTGAAAACTTTCTCGAATTTTTCATGAAGTGTAAGCGTTTCCTGTTTTATTTTTTCTTCAGTTGCTTTTTTCTGGGCCTCAGCTTCACGTTTGTGGTCATCTAATAATTTATTGGAAAGTTCCCCACCTGCTTTTGTAATAGAAGCCTTTGCAGATTGTAGATGCTCATCCTTCAATTTCTCCCAATGGTTTTTTTCTTCTTTCCATTGTTCTTCTTGAAGTGTTAGTTTTTGTTCTGATAGTTTAAGCTTAGTATATATAGAAGAATTTTGAGACTCTAAATTTTTAATCTCTTCTTTCTTCGCAGATAAATCAGTATTTATCTTATTAATTTCATCATTCAAATTTTGTATATTTACTTTTAGGGCAATATTTTCTTCACTACTGGAATATAAATCCTTGCCCTTTTTTCGTTCCTGTATAAACAAAAAACTTGCAAAAGCTGTTGAAATTATAAAAAAAATTAGAGTTAAAGATAGATAATCCATAAATAGCCTATGTTTGATATTGCAAAGGAGTGTATAACAAATATATTATATATCTTGTTGTTACTAATTTTAAACTAATAGAGAAGAGGTTAAATGTCATCTAATATTTCAGTGATTATGCTATGTGCAGGAAAAGGCGAAAGAATGAAAAGCGATTTGCCTAAAGTATTGCACAAAATAGCAGGTGAGTCGATGATATCTCATGTTATGTCCTCTGTTAGTAATTTTAATATTTCTGATTTGGTAGCTGTAATTAATAATTCTCAAGAGCTTGTAAAAGATGAAGTGAAGAATATCTTTCCTGAAGCAAAATTTGCCTTTCAGAACAACCCTCAAGGAACTGGTGATGCAGTATCGATTGCATTACAAGAGTTTGACAATAGAGAAGATACTCTAATTATTTTATATGGAGACACCCCTTTTATCGAAGAAGAAACAATAAGAAGTATGATTGATAAGGTTGAAGTGGATAGTAATGATGTTGTTGTATTGGGGTTTAATAATGAGGCTGATAATAGATATGGAAGGCTTGTTATTGATGACAATAACAATCTTAATGAAATAATAGAGTATAAAGATGCTAGTGATGCACAGAGAAAAATTTCAATATGCAATTCTGGTGTTATGGCAATTCGTGGAGAAAATATAGAAAAGCTAATATCTGAAATTAACAATAATAATGCTAAAGGTGAATATTATCTTACGGATATTGTATCAATTTCCAAGAATAATGGTTTGAAATCATCTTTTATCATTGTTGAAGAAGACGAAGTGCTTGGTGTTAATACTCAATATGAAAGATCAATTGCCGAAAATAAGTTACAAGATAGGCTTCGTTTAAAAGCTATGTCTGAAGGCGTGTTTATGGCTGATCATAAATCTGTTTATTTACAAAAGAATACTAAATTCGGTAGAAATGTTGTTATTCACCAAAATGTTGTTATTGGTAAAAATGTGGAGATCGGAGATAATGTTGAAATTAAAGCTTTCTCTCAACTGGAAGAATGTGTGATTGGTAACAATGTTGTTATTGGTCCTTATGCAAGGATTCGACCAGGGACAGAAATAGGGGAAGGTGCAAAGATTGGTAACTTTGTCGAAATTAAAAAATCATTAATAGATGAAGGTGCAAAAATAAGCCATCTTACATATATAGGCGATAGTGAAGTAGGAAAAAATGCAAATATTGGTGCAGGAACTGTTACATGTAATTATGATGGATATAATAAATTGAAAACAGTAATTGGAGAAAATGTTTTTGTAGGTTCAAACACAAGTTTGGTTGCTCCTGTAAATATTGGCAAAGGTGCAGTTATTGGTGCTGGTAGTACAGTTATAAAAGAAGTTATGGAGAATTCTATAACAAGAAATCAAATGCCTCAGATAAATGATGAAGGTAAGGCATTGAAGTATAGAGAAAATAGAAACAATAAGATTGAGAGTTAATATGGTACAACCTTTAAATGTTCCAGAAAATCCAAGAAATAAGTTTCAAAACCCATTTACAGATGCAGCCGAAGAACTGACAAAAGTAGAGTCGTTCTCTGATTTAATAGATTGGTTTTTATGGTTGCCAGGCTATATGGAAGCGTTAGTTGTTTTTGGTGTTATAGGTTTATTGGCGGTTATATATATATTTATAGTAGCAATTTTTGTAGATAAACATTATTAAAATATTTGTTAATTTTCGATATTATGATGGTAGCTAAATAATATTATGCTTGATTTTTGTGGAAAGACTATAAGTAAATGCTTTGATATGTATATGAGTCTTGGTCTATGGGAGAAGATTGGTCTGGCTGTTCTTATCTTTGTAGGTTTATTTATAATTTTAAGGATAGTATATGCTATAATTGTGAGTTTTGATTAGTTAATTTAGATGATATAAAGAGTCTAACTTAGCCTTTATGGTAAATAAATTATGAATATACTTACTTTTATATTAAAAAATGCTTTACTTTTTATTGTCTATAAACTAAGAACTCACTTCTTTTAAGAATAAAAACAATTAATATTAAAACCGGAAGAAAAAATGGCAACAAAAATTCGTTTGGCAAGAGCTGGAAGTAAAAAACGTCCATATTATAGAATAGTAGTGGCTGATAGTCGCTCTCCTCGTGATGGTCGCTTTATTGAAAGAGTTGGTTCATATAACCCAATGCTTTCTAAAGATGATGAAAATAGAGTAGAACTTGAAAATGATAAAATCATTTCATGGTTAGATAAAGGTGCAGTTCCAACTGAAAGAGTTGCATTATTCCTTGATAAAGCTGGTATCGGTAACGATAATAAAGTTCTTAAAGATATAAAAGCTAAACGTGATAATGTTATAAAAATTAA
>Ga0316207_10003641_pt1 | contig 14104 bp, 14 predicted proteins | sample 6weekpyrite_MG_FD_204943 | JGI IMG/M metagenome (GOLD analysis project Ga0316207, IMG submission 204943) | Microbial mat bacterial communities from mineral coupon in-situ incubated in ocean water Damariscotta River, Maine, United States -... | ecosystem: Environmental > Aquatic > Marine >... | reverse complement strand
TACCTGCACAATGGCCCGGCGGCGGTTCGCTACCCTCGAGGACAGGGGCCAGGCTGTACAATAAACAATGCCCTGGAACCTCTTGAAATTGCCAAAGCCGAGATCTCTCGCAAAGGAAAGGGTGTGGCACTACTGGCCTTTGGAAGCATGCTTCACGCAGCACTTGACGCAGCTGAAGCCATTGATGCCAGCGTTGTTAATATGCGATTTGTGAAACCGCTGGACGCAGGTATGTTGAGAGAAATCAGCGCAACACATGATCTGCTGGTGACTATTGAAGAAAACGTAGTTGCTGGCGGTGCCGGCAGTGGCGTCAATGAATGGTTACAGTCTAACCAGATTACCCGCTCCGTTATTAATCTGGGCCTGCCGGACCAGTTTGTAGAGCACGGAACAACCCATCAACTGCTTTCTGAATGCGGCCTGGATGCCAAAGGTATACTAAAATCAATTAGCGAACACCAGGCAGCAGCCAGGTCTCAAAAAACATAAAAGTCCTCCCAGGCTACAGGGCTTGCGCATAATACCCCACAAAAACTCTATTTAATTCGAGGGTTTATAAGCATATCATTCCTTGCTTGCCCTTCCCTTAGCGGGTAAAATCCTACGGTTTTACTTGGTTATTTTTGGGTCGTTTAGGCTGCAATGATTTTGCATAGCCTCAAACATCCTGCTCTGACGTTGATATGGCTGCCAAATATACATTAAAGATTGTTACTGACTTTGCATCTGCACACACTCTGCGGGATTACCCGGGGGCCTGTAGCCGTATGCATGGACATAACTGGAAGGTTGAGCTGGAGGTTGAATCTAGCCAGTTAAATGAAATCGGTATGGCCATTGATTTTAAAGCCATAAAAAAAGCAACCAATGATGTATGCGATCAGCTAGATCATCGTTACCTGAATGATATCGAGCCGTTTACCACCATTAATCCTACTGCGGAGAATATGGCGGCCTGGCTATTTCAGCAAATTTCCAAGAAACTTAACACTGACACACTGCGTGTAAGTACCATAACTTTATGGGAAACAGAGCGCGCCTGTGTCAAATATAGCGAAGAGAACAATTAAATGACCGATGCGAAAAGTATACCTGACGTACAAAACAGCCAGGACGAACGCAAAATCGCCATAAACAAGGTCGGCATCAAGGACATTCGCCACCCTGTTCAGGTAAAAGACCGCTCAGGTCATGTGCAACACACCGTTGCCAATTTCAACATGTATGTGGATTTGCCTCACCATTTTAAAGGCACACACATGTCACGTTTTGTTGAAATCCTTAACAGCCATGAAAACGAAATTACAGTCAAGTCTCTACGTGAAATGCTCTCTGAAATGACAGAGCGGCTTGATGCTGAAAATGGCCATATAGAAATGAACTTCATCTATTTTGTAAACAAGAAGGCACCTGAATCCGGCGTACAGAGTTTACTAGATTATGAGGTTACCTTTTTTGGTGAGCGTGCTAACGGCAAAAATACTGTTGCAGTGAAAGTAGTTGTACCGGTGACCAGCTTGTGCCCATGTTCTAAGAAAATTTCTGACTATGGCGCGCACAACCAGCGCTCGCATGTTACGGTTAATGTGAAAACCGATGATTTCGTCTGGATAGAAGACTTAATTGATATAGTCGAGCAGGAAGCGTCTTGCGAACTGTATGGATTACTTAAACGACCTGATGAAAAATATGTCACTGAGCGTGCTTATGACAACCCTAAATTCGTAGAAGATATGGTTCGCGATGTAGCCGCACGTTTGAACAATGATGAGCGTATTCGTTCCTATATACTCGAATCAGAAAACTTCGAGTCAATTCATAACCATTCTGCGTATGCTTTAATTGAGCACGACAAAGACGCATAAAAACATTTAGACATAACAAATAAGGCGAAAGCGCCAATGATGTTTCCTCGGCGCTTTCGTCATACATATTAAATTTAAAGTAGCCTGGCCAGCTGGAACCTATTCAAACTCAGCCTGCTCAACTTCTAATTTAGCAAGGCTAATATGTTTACCTACTTCTTCTTCAAAACCATCCCACTGACTAAACTTTTTCAGTGCAGGTAAAACTTTTTCTTTCATCTCAAAGTCTTCCAGACCTTCATCAGTAAAAATTTCAACCTGCTGATATAGCGTATCGAAATACTCTCTTTGAAGGTGCATAATTTTCACATCACCTGTAGGCCCGTGTCCTGGTACATAATAATTTGAATTCACGGCAATGGCTTTATCCAGCGCTTTAATATTATCCCTGAAGCCACCATCATCCATGCGCATTATTCTTTTATGCGCGGCATTATCGCCTGTAAAGAAAGTAGAGCCTTCTACATATTCGATCATAATATCAGTATCACTATGACCAATACCGACTGAATAGAAATTAAATGTCAGGTTTGATACTTTTAGCTGTTCACCGTCACTGGCCGTACTATCAGGATAAGCAATTTTAGTTCCCTCAGTAGCGCCATCAGTTAAGCTAAGCATATTATCTATCCAGGTTTGAGCCTCACCTGCTTTTGCCTTCTTAATCATTCGCGGGTCAGCATAAATTTTAGCCTTAGGATAACGCTGTAATATGATTTCATTTGCTAACCAGTGATCACCATGAACATGTGTATTAAAAATATGGGTAACCGGCTTATCTGTTACTTTTTTAATTTCACTCAAAAGCATGGTACCGGTTTCATGGCTGGAACCCGGATCAACAACCACAACCGCATCCTCCGCCAGAATGAAGGCAGGGTTGTTCATAAAGCCGCGATTTTCTGGGTTTGGGTACTCTCTTGGGCCGTGAATCACATACACCGTGTCATTAATTTTTTCCGCACTATAACGATCAAAATAGTTTTCTGAGCACGAAGCAAGAAACTGAACTGAAAAAGCCAGTGCTATCAGGCTTATAAAATTACGCATAAATACATCCCCGAATCAAACGTATAAAAATCTAATCTGTTAATTAATTTCTCAATCTTAGTTTTTTCATTTATTAGCGAACTCTATCCGAAGTTCAATACGCTGATTCGACGGCCGAAGTGGCTATTTCCAATTTGGCAATAATGTCAGGAAGGTGCTTATCCAGCAAGCAAACCCATAAATATCTGCCTGGTCATTTCCCAGTGTCATTCTCTATTACAACAATGCATGGGTTTATAATTTTATCATTATAAATTTCCAGACTGACGCTCAATCACGCCAGAGGATTTAGCAAAGCTTACCGCTATCTGTAAGGCCCTGCTAATTTTTCCGCATTATATCAGACTTTCCCACAAAAAACTTTTTGCCGATTTTTATGGCCCGGCTCTTTCATGCATACAAACGCCTGCTCAAATAGCTACTTTAGCTGTTTGAGCAGCGCATTTTTAAAGTCCAGTGCCAGGCCACTCTCAACGGCCGCACCATCACTCAGACTTAGCTTGATGGCGCTTGAATTAGCCGAGGCTTTTTGTTGCACATTAACAATAACTTTATCTTTTTCGGCAACTTTCTGTTTTTTGTATTCAGTGGTTTCATAACCCTCATCATCACCGACATCCACATCACCACCGAACAAACCGCTAAACCAGCCACCGCTCACCTGCCCTGTTTTTTCTATGTCCAGGTCCCCTACTAACACCTGTATAGTACGGGTGCTTTTATCAGACTTTTTAATATCTACACCTAACCTGTCCATGGCCAGTGCAAGTCTTTGCCAGACATTTTCCTGATCACCCTGAACCACAAACTCTGACGATTTATTCTTGCTTACAATCACACGGGGCTGATAACTTCTGTAGCCCGCCAGCAAGTCAGTGGCATTCTGCTTGCCTGCCCCGGCAAACAGCATAAACCGGTACATAATCTCGCGTTCCAGAAATGCTTCACTTTCACGCTGCGCCCACTCAGACACATCACTGGTCACAACAATCTGCATGCCTCGATGCGCTACATATAAGCGCGATTTCGAAGCCAAGTTAGCAGGTTCTAAGCGTATCCTGAACTGATCTTTATAATCAGGAGTAAAACTTCCAAACCAGCTGCTTTCACTACTTTCGCCACCGTAGCTTTTCTGGTATTCATTCATCCATTGTGTATCGACAAAGCCCATAAGCTTCTCAACGCGAGCCACCTCTATTCCCTCTGCGGCTAAAAAGCCTGGCAACATGTCCCATACCTTAGTAACCGGCATATCTATTTCCAGCCAGTAAAGCTGGCCGTCATTTTTTAAGCGCATACCTTTAAAAGATGGAGCAATATAACTGTTTTTAGATTGCTCGCCAGCAAAAGCACGCTGAACTTTAGCCGAGGGTTTGGGTAAATTAAGTGCGCCACTGGTATCAGGCTGGCTCAACTTTGGGGGAACTTCAAGGTGTTTAACAGAAGTCGTATTAAGATACTCAGGTCTTTCTCCGCCATCGGAGCTACAACCACCCAGGATTAAGAAAAGGCCTGTAAACAAAAAAGATACGTAGATGCGTAGGAAATTAAATTTAAACATATTTTATAATACACCTGCCTGGCGCATCGCTATACGCAGGGTTTCATGGTATTGCTCAGATAATGGTGTTAAAGGAAGGCGAATTCCCGCAGGCATCATGCCCATTTCCGTTAGAGCCCATTTCACCGGAATGGGATTTGCTTCAACAAAAAGATCATTATGCAGACCCAGCAGAGGCTTATTAAGTTCCTCTGCCTTTTCACGATCACCTGACAGTGCCGCTGCACACATTTCTGACATAGCTTTTGGCACAAGGTTATTAGTGACAGATATGACACCATCCCCACCCTGCAACATAAATTCAGTACCTGTTGCATCATCGCCTGAATAAATATCAAAATTTTCACCACATAGTTCGCGTATTTGCGTCAGTCGACTCAAGTCGCCCGTGGCTTCCTTAACACCTATAATATTTGAAATTTTCGACAGGCGAGCAATCGTTTCTGGCAACATGTCACAGGCAGTTCTACCAGGCACATTATATAAAATCTGTGGAACGGGTACTGATTCTGCTATGAGCTTATGATGCTGATAAAGACCTTCCTGTGTAGGCTTATTGTAATAGGGCGTCACCAGCAAACAGGCATCTGCACCAACCTGCATGGCACATCGGGTGAGGCTAATGGCCTCAGTGGTTGAGTTAGCGCCGGTCCCAGCTATGACGGGAATGCGGTCATTAGCCATTTCAACGGTGCGCCGAATCACTTCACAGTGCTCTTTTTCATCCAGTGTCGCCGACTCTCCGGTGGTTCCCATGGAGATAATAGCGGATGTGCCATTTTCTATATGAAACTCAACCAGCCTGCCGAGGCTTTCGAAATCTACTGATCCATCAAGATGCATTGGCGTTACCAGTGCCACCATACTGCCACGAAACATGTTTTGTGCCTTTATGAAATTACTGAAAAACCGACGAAAACGCCGCTTTAATCGAGCCGGAAATAGTACTTTGCAGGGCTTTTATTTTCAAGGTAAACCGCACTCTGCACATTGATTATTGCTTTAGTCTGCCCATGCATTAATATTCGATATATCGACTAACAATTAAAAGCCTAAAATGAACCAATCACTTGCGATTACCGCCATTGGTGAAGACCGCCCTGGCATTGTCAATGAACTGACCGAATTCCTGCATAATGCTAACCTGAACATTGAAGACAGCCGCATGAGCATTCTTGGAGGTGAGTTTGCCATAATTTTACTGGTAAGTGGCGATACCGCCGCCATCGAATCAGTAACACTACAAAAGGAGTCGCTTGAACGCAGCCTTAATTTAAACCTGCTTATCAAGAAAACCACCAGTAAAGCCCACAGTGGCCAGCAAATTAGCTACAACATTAATGTAGAAGGCATGGACAACCCTGGAATCGTACACAAACTGACTCGCTACCTGTCCCAGCACAGTATTAATATCGTTAATATGCAGACCAGTAGCAGCCATGCAGCTCACACAGGCACGCCTGTTTTTACCGTTAATATGCGCGTTGACATACCCGCTAACAAAGACCTGCAACAGATACAGGAAGGGTTTAGTCTACTCTGCGATGACCTCAATATGGACGCGGACTTCAGCCCTGCCTGACCTTAACCACCACTACAACATTAATTTTTAGAGACAACAGCACATGCCCGTTAGTATAAATAAAAAAGTTCCTGCCTTTAGCGCCGCCGCAACTGGCGATCAAACGTTAAGCCTGAAAGACTTTAAAGGTAAAAACCTTGTCATTTACTTCTACCCCAAGGACAATACCCCCGGGTGCACCCAGGAGGGTCAGGACTTTCGCGACAATTACGCAAAATTCAAACGCGCCAAAACCCTGGTTGTTGGCGTATCCAGAGACTCGGTAAAGGTTCACACCAACTTCAAGGCCAAGCATGAGTTCCCTTTCGAGTTGCTTTCTGACCCTGATGAAGAGCTGTGTAAGCTCTTTGATGTTATCAAGCTAAAGAAAAACTACGGCCGAGAATACATGGGGATTGAAAGAAGCACGTTCCTGATTGACTCTAAAGGTATACTTCGCGAAGAATGGCGAGGCGTAAAAGTTAAAGGCCATGTCGATGAAGTCTTAGCCGCTGCCAGGCAATACAAACCGGAATAGCCTCCCCTGTAGTCCCAACACAACAGAACGGACGCACTGAATACCAGCCCCCGCACACTGCGAGGGCTGGGTTCTTAAAAAAACTCACCTCCAATAGCCTGTTATTGAGCTAGCGCATAACCCCCCTATGCATTCAACCGCTAGAATAAACCTTGATATATACTGCTGAGCGCCAACTGCAAACCTAATTGCCAGTACTAATGATAATAATTATCATTGCCAATAAAATTCGTTTACGCTAGACTCTGGTTTAGTCACATATTTTGGAACCACGTACCATGCTACAGACAGACGCCAACAACTTAAACAGCTATTCGCTATCCCATGCAAGACCCGGTGATCTGGTACGTGTAACCAATGTAAACGCCAACAAACAACTTAAAAAACGCCTGGTTAGTATGGGCGTACTTATCAATTCTCGGCTACAGGTCATTCAGCGTCGTGGCGGTGCTACCGTAGTCGGTTTTGATGCCAGTCGAATTGCGATTGGCTCAGGAATGTCACAAAACATCATGGTACAGGCTGTTTAATTTAAGGACCTTTCTACGCTTCCCGAATAACCCCTTGTAACCCTCAGGGCCTTTCATGAGTAAAACCTGCTGCGAAACAGACCAGGGTAAGCCTGGTAATTCCCCACACTTCACCATTGGTTTACTAGGCAACCCAAACTGCGGCAAGTCAACCCTGTTTAATGCCCTTACCGGTTCACGACAGAAAATCGGTAACTGGCCCGGAGTCACCATTGACCGAAAGGTTGGTGAGTTTGAATACCAGAACATCCCCTTTGATGTTGTAGATCTACCCGGTGTCTATTCACTGGATAACAGCGCCCGCTCCCTCGATGAGAAAGTCACCCGCGACTATATCCTGTCCGCTGAGCCAGACCTGATTGTTAATGTCATTAATGCTTCCAACCTGGAAAGAAACCTGTACCTGAGTGGGCAATTGCTGGAAATGCAGGTGCCAATGATCATTGCGCTCAATATGATGGACCTGGCTGAAAACCATGATATTCAAATTGATCAACAGGCCCTTTCACAGGCTTTTGGCTGTCCGGTTGTCGCTATTACTGCACACAAAAACCTGGGCAGGGAAGCACTGCTTGAGACGGTACTTGAATCATCCAGAAACCACCAGCCGCCAACGCAACAACTACCTTATTCAGATATTATTGAAAATGCGGTTAACGAACTTCTTTCCTCGTTACCTGACGACCAGGAGCACTGTGAACATATTAACTGTCGCTGGATGGCTGCACAGGTCCTGGATGGTGACTCCGGTGTTGAAGATTTCAAGAGCATCGATAAAAGCATTCTAGAGCACGCCGAAAGACTACGAAATCAAATTGAAAAAGACAACGAAGAAGACATTGATATACTGCTCGCTGACTGTCGCTACGGCTTTGCACGCAGAGTAACCGAGGCTGTTATCACTCGCCCGGATGCCTATCGATATAGTCTGTCTGACAAAATTGATAGCATTATCCTGAATCGATTCCTGGGCATCCCCATATTTCTAGGTGTTATATACCTGATGTTCCTGTTCACTATCAATCTCGGTGGTGCTTTTATAGACTTTTTTGATATCGCCGCTGGTGCGATCTTTATCGATGCCTTTGGTGAGTTATTAACCGCCATAGGCCTACCGGACTGGCTGCGGGTAATACTCGCAAATGGACTCGGTGGCGGCATACAGGTTGTCGCTACATTTATTCCTATTATTGGTTTTTTATACCTCTTTCTATCGTTTATCGAAGGCTCGGGTTATATGATGCGAGCCGCGTTTGTGGTGGATCGCTTTATGCGCGCCCTGGGGCTCCCCGGCAAAGCCTTTGTGCCACTGATTGTTGGCTTTGGCTGTAATGTCCCCGCAATTATGGCCACCCGAACCCTGGAAAATCACCGAGAACGAATTATTACGGTGATGATGGCTCCCTTTATGTCCTGTGGCGCACGTCTCTCGGTGTATGCCTTGTTTGCCGCGGCATTCTTTCCCGAAGGCGGACAGAATGTAGTCTTTTTGCTGTATATCGTCGGCATTGTATTTGCGATTTTGACAGCGCTGGTTATTAAGTCCACATTACTCCCTGGAGAGGCTTCACCTTTCCTTATGGAGCTGCCAACTTATCATTTACCCAAGCCCCGTGATGTCCTTATACGCACCTGGTCCCGCCTGAAAGGCTTTCTGGTCGATGCCGGAAAACTCATTATTTTGATGGTCCTGGTAATTAACTTCCTTAATTCCTGGGGCACGGACGGCAGTTTTGGCAATGAAGACCAGGAAAACTCTGTACTGAGCGCAATCAGTCGGACAATTACCCCCGTCTTCTCGCCCATGGGGATCGAGGAAGACAACTGGCCTGCCACTGTCGGTATATTTACAGGTGTCTTAGCAAAAGAAGTGGTCGTAGGTACGCTTGATGCCATTTACTCCAGAATTGACCAGCCCGCTAATCAAACCTCAGAAGAAGACAGCTTTTCTTTTAGTGACTCGATGAGTGAAGCCGCTCAAACTGTACCTGACAACCTTAGCGATGTACTGAATAACTTAACAGACCCCTTAGGTTTCAGCGTACTGGACAGCACCTCAGACCAGAGTGCCGCTGCTGAAGAACAGGATGTAGATACCGCTACATTTGGTGCAATGGTCAAACGCTTTGATGGCCAGGCAGGTGCATTTGCCTACCTGTTATTTATATTGCTGTATGCCCCCTGCGTAGCCGCCACCGCTGCCATTTATCGGGAGGCAGGTACTCGCTGGATGTGGTTTGCACTGGGCTGGAGTACCGGTATGGCCTATTCGGCAGCAACCCTGTTTTATCAGGTCGCTCGCTTTAACCAGCACCCAGCGACTTCGGCTGCCTGGATTGCTGGCATCATTATCACTGTTGCTCTGACCGTTACGTATATGCGTCGCGCGGGCCGTGATAACAGCCATCTTAAAGAGGCATCCGCATGATCCTTACCCAGGTTCGTGACTACCTGAAACAAAAAGGCCAGGCCCCCTTGCGGGATATGGCGCTGGAGTTTGGTATGGAACAGGAAGCACTACGCCCCATCATTGAGCAGTGGATAGCCAAAGGAAAGGTTGAAAAACTTCCACAGGGCACGAGCTGTGGCGGTGGTTGCAATAGCTGCGCACCGGATACTATTGAGCTTTACCAGTGGACAGGCGCTTAACACTAAAGCATTACCACTCAGCGAAGCAAAACCCGCTTTTATCATAATTCCCGGGCATCCATAGAGTTAACCTACCCCTTAAGTCTTCTCATTTGCAATACAGCCAGGCTAAACAAAATCATTTTAATTATCTATATGAGAATCATTTGCGTTATCATTTAGATTATATATAATACACCCCCATCGAGGTTCACTGGCTTGTGAAATACCTTCTTAACCCGCTCATTTGGAGAAAAGAAAGAATGAAATTAAAAATGACCCTCATATGGGCTTCAATTGCTGCAGCAGTTAGCTCAACACCTGCCTTTGCAGAAACCACCATTGGTGGATACGGTGAAATGCACTACAACAATACAAGCTCTGATTTAACAAACGATGATAAAACTGAAATAGACTTCCACCGCTTTGTACTGTTTTTTGGTCATGACTTTAATGAAAAAATTCGATTCTTCTCTGAAGTTGAGCTGGAGCACGCTCTGGCAGGTGAGTCACAACCAGGCGAAGTAGAGCTGGAACAGGCTTATGTTGAGTTAGATACCAGCGACAACGCATCGATTAAAGCGGGTATTTTCCTCATCCCCGTGGGTATCCTGAATGAAATCCATGAACCCACAACCTTTTACGGTGTAGAGAGAAACCCGGTTGAGAAAAACATTATCCCAACAACCTGGTGGGAAGGTGGTGCCATGTACTCTGCCCATATGGATAATGGTATTAGCTATGACCTGGCGATTCATAGTGGCCTTTCAGATACAGCTGGTAACGTTCGAGGCGGACGTGAGAAAGTTGCAGAAGCACCGGCAGATTCTCTGGCCTATACAGCCCGCATTAAATACACCGGTGTTGCTGGCCTGGAACTCGCGAGCACTGTTCAGTACCAGAGCGACTTTTCACAGGGTTTAGGTGTTGCTGGTGATGCTGAAGATGGCACACTACTTGAAGCCCATGCCATCTATTCAACAGGTGGTTTAAAGCTGATAGCGCTTTATGCAAGCTGGGATATCAACTTTGACGGCGGCACAACGACTGGTAAAGACACTCAAAACGGCTCAATTGTAGAAGCATCTTACAAGTTCACTAGCAACTGGGGTGTGTTTGCCCGCCAGAACAACTGGACGAATGATGACGGCCTGACCGATCAAGCTCAAACTGACTTTGGCTTTAACTACTGGCCACATGAAGATGTTGTCTTCAAGATAGATTACCAGGCACAAAATAATGATGCGGGTGATTTTGATGGCTTTAACCTGGGTCTTGGTTACCAGTTCTAATGCCATAAGTCCTGCATAGCATTAAAAAACAAAAGACTCCTGAGGCGTAACTGGTCATTACGCAATGCTGAAGCCAGGACATTAGGAAGCACACTATGTGCTTCCTTTTTCTGTTTATACAATTACTTAACAACACGACTTAACAACTGATATGATTGGCACTTATGAATTTTAATAACTCCACCATCGTTAGCAAGACTACTTCAATAGTTAAAATAAAAATTATTGCAGTTAAATTTCTAGTAATACTATTACTCGTGCAACCAACGTATCTTTTTGCCAAGGGAACATATCAACAACCTGAAGACTTTATTAGTGAAGCCTTTAAAGAACAGCAACCTGAAGAGAAGCTCATTTTAATTAAAGGCGACTTACTTAAGCAGGTCGAAAAAATTTTACAGCACAGGCTCAAAGGAAAGCGAATACGTTACTGGGAAAAAGACAATCGTAGCGTCTGGGTTTTAGAAGAAATTGGCAAGAAAAAACCTATCACAGTCGGTATTATTATTGATAATGACTCAATTGCTCAGCTTAAAGTCCTGGCATTCAGGGAAACTCGCGGCTGGGAAATACGTTACCCGTTTTTCACAAAACAGTTTAATCAGGTTAGCCTGACTGCAGATAAAACCCTTAGCAAAACCATAGATGGCATTTCCGGTGCAACACTCTCAGTTCGCGCACTTAGAAAGCTTGCCAATATCGCGCTACTGCTAAACTCGACTACTCAAAATAGAATCGCACAAAAATGAGTAACTATTTATGAGTCGCAGAAAAAAAACCTTTCCATTTTTTTTGTGGCATCGACGGCTAGGTCTTGTTGCACTTGTGCTTGTGTTCATTCTCGCTATAACAGGGATTATGCTCAATCACACTGAATCACTAAAGCTCGATGAGTCGGCAGTAGAATCTGAGTTATTACTAGACTGGTACGGAGTAAACCCACAGGGGACACCGCTTAACTACAGCATAGAAAATATCTGGGTTAGCCAGTGGAACCAGCAGGTATTTTATAAGGGTGACTCAATCTTTACCCATAATGAAAAACTGGCTGGAATAGCCCTTCTTGATGACATGATCGCCCTCGCACTGGGTCAGGATATACTTTTAATTGATACCGGTGGTGAAGTCATTGAACTCATGAAAGGCACCACCGTTTCACCTATTGTACAAATAGGTATAGCAGGTAGAAAAGTCGCTCTGCTGGATGAAGATAAAAATTTTTATCTATCAGACCCGCAACTATCGCGCTGGGAAAAACAGGCCAGTGTTGAGACTCAGTGGTCAAGCTTATCCCGCACCAATGAAGCACAGATCAGCCAGCTCAAACACTCATATCGTGGCCAGGGCTTAAACCTGGAGCGGGTTATTCTTGATTTGCATTCCGGACGCATCTTTAATGACCGCTGGGGCATATACATTATGGACGCTAGTGCTATCCTGATGATGCTATTAAGCATTAGCGGTTTTTGGGTCTGGTGGTCGAGAAAGCTTAAACAGCGCAAAAAAAAGCATTATAGAAAGCACCACAAATAAAACCGAACTGCAAAGCCGCCAATATACAGCTAAACTCAGGATATCTTTCACAAAATAAGTGACTGCACCGAGTAACTACTCCTGCCAGATCCTGAACTAGCGAATATGCATACCCCCGCCTTTAAAGCCTGGTTACAACAACCTGTCAATAACCTCGACCAGTGGATGCTAGAAGGTTTAAATATAGGCATTGATACACTGAAGATGGAAAGCGCTATTATTAGTCGAATCAATCACCGTGACTATATTATCCAGCAGTCTGCTTCGCGCCTCGGTAAGTTATATTCAGTGGGGGAACATTTTGATTTAAGTAACACTTATTGCGAAGCAGTAGTCCGGCAACATAAAACCATTAGCTTCAACCAGGTGGGTAATATACCTGAGATGCGCCTGCACCCTGTTTACCAGTCTGCGCACCTTGAATCCTATATTGGCGCTCCTGTTCACAATAATAAAGGAGCTGTTATAGGTACTTTAAGCTTCTCTGACCATGAAATACGAGCCGATGGTTTCACAGAAGAAGAGATAAGCTTTATCGAACAAATGGCTGCCAGACTAGGTAAAGAGATCGATCCATAAATAAGGTTCTTCAGGTATTTTTTAAATCTGAAAGCATCCGCCTGTCAGGCCTTCTGGACTATTTCTTCTGGCCAGGAGTTAATCACCGCCTGAATGAGTGTGGCCAGGGGAATCGCAAAAAATACGCCCCATACGCCCCATAAGCCACCAAAAACCAGCACCGCAATAATTATGGCTGCCGGATGCATATTCACCACCTCTGAAAAGAGCACAGGTACCAGCACATTTCCATCCAGAAACTGAACAATGCCGTAAGCGAGCATAATATATAAAAACTCAGAGCCGGGACCAAACTGAAAATAAGCAATCAACGCAACGGGTATAGTAACTGCTACCGCACCAACATACGGAATAATCACTGATAGACCAACAAACAGGCTGAGTAAAGCGGCGTACTGAAGATCAAAAATTTTCAGCGGGATATAAGTCACAATACCAACAATAACCACTTCGAGTAATTTGCCTCGAATATAGCTACCTATTTTTATATCAACATCTTTCCAGACCTTGGTCGCCAGTCCATCTTCTTTCGGTAGAAAACGACTTAGCCATTGAATAATACGCTGCTTGTCTTTCAGGAAAAAAAACACAAGCAATGGCACAACCACCATATAAACCAGTAGCGTAAATAAATTAACCACAGAGGATAAGGACTTGGAAACAACCATCTGCCCCACCGAAGCGACCTCGTTATTAAACTGTGCAACCATTTCCTGTATTTGTGCCTGGGAGATAAACGGGTAATTCTGGGGCAGGCTTAATAGCAGGTTTTGCCCTTCGCTTAACATTTTAGGCACTTCCGCAATAAACTGACTTAGCTGTTTATAAATCAGCGGAGAGAGGCCGAGCATTAAAACCAGCACTAACAGCACAAAGCCTACTACGACCAGGCTCACGGCAAGTATATGCGGGATTTTAAATCGCTGGAGCTTTCGAACAACACCTTCCAGCACATAGGCAATAA
>Ga0316207_10003640_pt1 | contig 14111 bp, 15 predicted proteins | sample 6weekpyrite_MG_FD_204943 | JGI IMG/M metagenome (GOLD analysis project Ga0316207, IMG submission 204943) | Microbial mat bacterial communities from mineral coupon in-situ incubated in ocean water Damariscotta River, Maine, United States -... | ecosystem: Environmental > Aquatic > Marine >... | reverse complement strand
CAAAGTTTTCTGGAAAAAGAGTATCTTCAACTACCGCAAAAGCAAAAAGAAACATTCGAACGTTTACTTGAAATCCCTGATCAAATGTTACTCGATTATTTGATGGGGCGTGTAATACCTTATGATAAAGCATTCGCAGATATTGCTAATAAAATTCGCTTATCTGCAGGGCCAGAATAATTAATTTTTAGTGCAATCTATAAAACACAATACGTTAGATAAATTTTACCCTTGTTAGTTTTCACTTTCCATTGAATTGGAATATTGTCCATAACGGGCAGAACCGTTGAGTTTTGCACGTTTGAATAGACATGCCTGGGCTTTACTCGTATTGTCATCTTTGCCTTGCCAGGCTAATAATGCGGAATGTTGTAATGCTCTTCCGTATGAAAATGAAACCTCCCATGGTTCATTTGGAAATAATGCGTTCATTGCATTAAGGTTTTCAGTCGCTTCTTCTGACGTTTGTCCACCGGATAGAAAATTAATACTGGGCACTGCGGCAGGGACAGTCCGTCTAAGAACGGTGATTGTGGCTTCAGCTATTTCAGAAGGTGAGGCTTTCACATTACATTGTTTTCCCGAAGTCACCATGCTTGGTTTAAGGACGGTATATTCCAGGATGACTTTGTGATTGTGTAATGAATGATAAACAGCGTGCTGCACTGTTTCGATAACTTCTGCACAACGCTCAATGGTGTGATCGCCATCTATTAATACTTCAGGCTCAACAATAGGCACGATACCTTGTGACTGACAAATGGCTGCATAACGGGCTAATACGTCAGCATTAGTGTTAATTGAAAGTTGCGATGGATTATTCATGGTTATTGGATAGACTTCACGCCATTTCGCAAAACGAGCACCCTGAGATTTATAAATTTTTAAGCGATCTTCCAGCCCATCTAACCCCTGTGTTACCTTGTCACCTTCAGAATTAGTCAGGGCTATCGTCCCTTTATCGACTTTAATTCCAGGAACTATCCCTGCATTTTCTGACACCTGCGGTAGCGTAATTCCATTGCTATCCGTTTGCGTTAATGTTTCTTCAAACATTATAGTGCCACTAATAAAATCACCTAAATCCGGCGTACTTAATATTAAACTGCGCCATTTTTTTCGGTTTTCTTCAGTGGACTCAACATTGATGGGTTTGAAACGTTTGGCAATCGTTGGCAAGCTTTCATCTATTGCTAAAATCCCTTTACCTTTTTGAACTAAATCCTGAATCGTGTTCTGCATTTCAGTATTTATAGACATTTGTCACCTCACAATAAAATAGAGAATATCTTCTGTAGTGATGCCGTTAAATTTCGTAACTATGCCGTACTTGTGGTGTTCTGTATGTTTTATAATATCGTTTGTTATTATAAAACTTTTATTACAAAGATAGATCTACTTATTTTGCCGATCAACTTTATTAAAGCTTAAACAACTATGGTTGTGGATATTTCAATATCGCCATTCGAGTTGTAATTATCTGGTATGAGAATAGTATTGATTTTATCTTTAGATGTTTTAGGGTGATCCAGTGTGTAGTGCAGCCCCCGACTTTCCTTACGTTGAATAGCGGATTCTATAATTAATCCGGCGGTATCGGCCAGATTTCTAAGTTCCACTAAGTCATTTGTTATTCTAAAGTTGCCGTAATAATCTTTAATTTCCTGTTTTAGTAAATTAACACGACTTTGCGCACGCTTAAGGCGTTTATCGGTTCGTACAATGCCAACATAATCCCACATAAAGCGTCGAAGCTCGTCCCAGTTATGGGTAACAACCACTTCTTCATCAGAGTCGGTGACACGGCTTTCATCCCACTCTGGAAGTTTAGCAGGGATCTTAATATTTTTTTGCAGTTTAATATGTTCACTTGCCGTTTGTGCAAACACAAGACACTCTAATATAGAATTACTTGCCATACGATTTGCACCATGTAAACCGGTAAAGGCCACTTCGCCTATGGCGTACAAACCATCTATATCAGTCTGGCCATATTGATTGGTCATTACTCCACCACAGGTATAGTGGGCTGCGGGTACAACAGGAATCGGTTCTTTGGATAGGTCAAAACCAAACTCAAGACAGCGCTTATAAATAGTGGGGAAGTGACGCTGTATAAATTTAATCGGTTTGTGGCTTATATCCAGGAGTACATTTTCTGCACCCAGTCGTTTCATTTCATGGTCAATCGCGCGTGCCACAATATCGCGTGGAGCAAGTTCAGCACGCTTATCAAACTTGTGCATAAAGGCGCTGCCATTCGGTAATAGTAATTTTGCACCTTCACCGCGCAGAGCCTCAGTAATTAGAAAAGACTTTGCTTTTGGATGATATAAACAAGTGGGATGAAACTGGTTAAACTCCATATTCGCGACACGACAACCCGCACGCCAGGCCATAGCAATACCATCGCCCGTGGCGGTGTCGGGGTTGGTGGTATACAGATACACTTTGCTTGCGCCGCCATTTGCAAGAATGACAAATTTAGCGTGAAATACTTTAACTTTACTGCTTGAGCGGTCAAGGGCATAGGCACCGAGGCAGCGGTTACTGGTTTTGTTATCCTGTTGTGTTACCTTGTTGCGGGTAATGAGATCAACCGCAATGTGGTTTTCAAAAATCTCGATATTTTCGTGTTGGCGAGCCATCGAAGCGAGTGACGTTTCGACAGCACGCCCGGTGGCATCGGTGGCATGGATAATTCGACGGTGGCTATGACCACCTTCACGGGTAAGGTGATAAGAATCGGTGTTAGTACCTGCCTCGATACGAGTAAATTTAATACCCTGATCAATAAGCCAATGGATGTTCTCTTTACCGTGTTCAACCGTCAGTTTGACGATATTGGGTTGGCATAAGCCTGCACCCGCATCGAGAGTATCTTTGATATGTGAATTGATGGAATCATCTCTATCCAGTACCGCAGCAATTCCACCCTGAGCATACATTGTACAGCTTTCGGTTAAAATTCCCTTAGTTATCAACTGGATATGATGGGTGTCAGCCAGTCTAAGGGCAGCGCTTAGACCTGCTGCGCCACCGCCAATAATCAAGACGTCAGTACTGAGGTGTTCCTGTCCGTGGCTAAGCGATTTAATGATATTCTTTATGTTCATATGCGTATCATCGCGATTTAAGGTTGTTAAGGCAATATGCTACTTAGTATATATGACTCATGTGAGAACGTAAGCGAGAAAAATGGATAGTTGCCCCTAAATTGTAATAGAATGCCATGATGTTGGTTTTTAATAAAATAAAATGAATTTATCTTTGAATTTTCCCTCTACAAAACGAACTATTAGCGCGATTGCTGGTCATATTTCCAGACAGCGAACACCCTTCAAGCATGCTTGTCTGGAGGGGCAATAAATGTCGGATAAAGCGGCGGATCAACAGCTTGTTGAACGTGTTCAAAAAGGTGATAAACGTGCATTCGACCTGTTAGTTGTAAAGTATCAACAGCGAATAATGAACGTAATATCTCGGTTTGTTAGTGACTATGCGGAGGTACAGGATCTAGCTCAGGAAACTTTCATTAAAGCGTATCGCGCATTACCCAACTTTCGTGGCGACAGTGCATTTTATACCTGGTTATACCGAATTGGTATTAACACGGCAAAGAATCACCTGGTAGCCAGAAGCCGACGACCTCCTAGTGGTGATGTAGATGCTACTGAAGCGGAGTATTATGAAGGTGAATCCTCGTTAAAAGACCAGGCATCACCAGAGCGAGTAGCTTTAACCAATGAAATTGGCAAAGTTGTCTTCGATGCGATCGAACAGTTACCCGAAGATTTACGCCTGGCTATTACCTTGCGTGAGTTAGAAGGGCTAAGTTATGAAGAAATTGCAGAAACGATGGAATGTCCGATTGGAACCGTGCGTTCCAGGATTTTTAGGGCTCGGGAAGCTATTGATTTAAAGCTTAAACCCTTAATTGATGAAGCCGATAGTTAGAAATAACCCGGTTACATTTGCAGCAAAGACTAGTGACAGTAAATAAAACGTGAGAGACGTATTATGAACGATTATTTAAATGAAACAACAAGCGAAAAAATTTCAGCTTTAGTTGACGATGAGCAAGTACTCGACCAATCGTTTTATGATTCACTGACAAAAAACAGTGAAGCAAAAGCGAAATGGTCGCGATATAACCTTGTGAGTGATATTTTAAATGACAGAGATCATCATATCGTTGATAAAAGCTGGTTTGACGAGTTAGACAGTAAAATTGAGGCAGAACCAACCATTCTTGCTCCACGCTCAATACGTACATTTAAACAAAAAGTGGTTAAACAGGTTGCCGGCTTTGGTGTTGCTGCAACTGTTGCGATGGCAGCCATTGTGAGCTTTCAACAAACCCAGGTAGCTAAAATTAGTCCACAAACAAATGTTGCGACAGCAGCAAATCAGTCTTCGTTTTCTTCAACTCAAATTAAGCCCGTAACTTTACGCTTAAACAAGGCAACGGAGTCCAAACTTAGCAGCTATCTTGTTAATCACTACGAACACTCTGTTTCAAGCAAAATCCAGGGTGTTATGCCATATAGCCGGATTGTGAGTGTGACACCAGCAGAACGTATTGTGCATGAAAAATAAGTTTCTCGTCTTAATTTCAGCCAGCCTGTTTTTATTACCGGCTGTTGTAGTCGCTGAGAATTCAGACTTAAAAGAAATAGAGTCATGGCTGTTTAAAATGCATCGTGCTGCGCATATGGTGAATTATCAGGGTGTATTTGTATATGGTCAGAAAGATAATTTAAGTTCGATGAAGATTGTTCATAGCACTGATGATACGGGTGAAAGAGAACGACTGTTATCGCTTGATGGCACTGGGCGTGAAGTTATTCGAAATAAAAATTCTGTTACCTGTATTCTTCCCGATAGTAAATCTGTGGTAGTCGAAAAAAACAAACCAAAATCCGAATTCCCTCCAGCCTTTCCTGTTAAATTAAGTGAGCTTTCCGCCAGTTACGATTTCTTTTTATCCGGAAAAGAAATGGTAGCGGGTCAGAATGCACAAAAAATTATTATCAAGCCAAAAGATCAATACCGTTATGGTCATGCTTTGTGGATCGATGTAAAGTCCGGTTTATTGCTTAAAACACACCTCATGAATGAAAACGGGCATGCAGTTGAAAAATTTATGTTTACTCAGATTGATTTTATGGACTCCATTCCAGAGAAATTATTAAAACCTTCTATGGGTGGTGAAAATTTTACCTGGTATGAATCAAAAGAGAAAAATCAGCCTAAACCTGAAACGCAGACTAACTGGGCTGTTCGCAATTTACCAAAAGGATTTAAGGTTGATATGAACAGGAAACATGTTATGCCACGTAGTGGCGTAGCGATGGAACAATTATTGTTTTCAGATGGCTTGTCATCAGTTTCAGTCTTTATTGAAAAACACAGTAATAAAAATGATCAGTTAATTGGAAGTTCACAAATGGGTGCAATCAATGCGTGTGGTCGTTTATTGAATGAAGGTATTCACGTTACTGTTGTTGGGGAAGTTACCTATGCGGCTGTAATGCTAATGTGTAACTCCGTTTATCAGAAAAACTAGCTATGATTGAGCAAACTGCAAGAGTTTTGCGAGTTGAAAACGAAAACGCTATTCTGGAAGTTCAAAAACAATCTGAATGTCGTTCTTGTTCCGTGAGGGCAGGTTGTGGCAAATCGTTACTTGATAATGTATTTAGCAGTAAAAAAATGCAGTTGGCAGTAAAAAATTCCATTAATGCTAAACCAAACGATACTGTTATCGTCGGTATTCATGAAGCTGGTTTTGTTCAGGCTTCTTTTTACTTGTATATTCTGCCTTTATTAGGTTTTTTAGTGTTTGCAATATTAAGCAGTTTATTCTTTTTAGAAGCTGACAATGAATTATGGGTAATTATTTCTGGTGTCGCCGGCTTGTTTGCTGGCAGAATGTTATCCAGAAAAATTTTACATATGAAACATACTAAGCATAAAAATTACTTTGAACCTACTTTGATAAAAGTAATCTCATCTGGCGTATCTTAAATCTCGTATTATATTTAAATTCAGGAGTTCCACTTTGTATAAATTATTCTCTATGAAAATATTGATTACTTTCGCGTTATATTTATTTTTGTCGGTAGCACAGGCTATTGAACTTCCGGATTTTACCGAGCTGTCAAAAAATAACAGCCCTGCAGTTGTTAACATAAGTACTAAACAAAAAATTAAAACAAACAGACATTTCCCTAACGGCTTTAATATACCTAACATGCCGGAAGGTTCGCCCTGGAATGAATTATTTAAAAAATTCTTTGAAGAACGTGGCGACATTCCTGATAGAAATGCACAGTCATTAGGTTCTGGTTTTATCGTTGATTCAGATGGTTATATTGTCACTAACCATCATGTCGTTAAGGGTGCCGATGAGATTATTGTTCGTCTATCAGACAGACGCGAATTAGTCGCTAAGTTAATTGGTAGCGATGAACGTTCAGATGTCGCGTTGTTAAAGATAGATGCAGATTCTTTACCTGTGGTAAAAATAGGAAAATCTGAAAAATTACAAGTTGGTGAATGGGTGATGGCTATTGGTTCGCCTTTTGGTTTTGATCATTCAGTATCGGTAGGTGTGGTTAGTGCTATCGGCCGAAGTAATTTACCTAATAGTAACTATGTCCCTTTTATACAAACTGATGTGGCAATTAACCCGGGTAATTCCGGTGGCCCGTTGTTTAATTTAAAAGGTGAAGTCATTGGTATTAATTCGCAAATTTATACCCGAACAGGCGGTTTTATGGGTTTATCGTTTGCTATTCCTATTAAAGTTGCCATGAATGTGGTTAAACAAATTAAAAATGATGGGCATGTTACACGCGGTTGGCTTGGTGTTTTAATTCAGGAAGTTAACCGTGACCTGGCTGAATCGTTTGGTATGGATAACCCACGTGGTGCTGCAGTTCTACAGGTAATAGAAGATAGTCCTGCCGAAGAAGCTGGTTTTAAAGTTGGTGATGTCATTATTCAATTTGCAGACAGGGAAATTTATCGTTCTTCAGATTTGCCATTAGCGGTTGGAACGACTGAAATTGGTAAAAAAATTAAGGTTAAAATTATACGTGAAGGTAAAGCTAGAACTTTACGCGTGAAAATTGCTGAGCTACCAGGACAGAAGGAATTGGCTGATGCTCGTAAATCAATTAAAAAAGATATCACCAACGAACTTGGGATGAAGGTTGTTGATATCAGCCCGGAGCAACGTCAGAGTAATGGTCTTGATAAAAGAGGTGTACTGGTTCAGCAAGTTGTTTCCGGTGCAGCTCGGGATGCAGGTTTACGTTCTGGCGATATATTGCTGAAGTTAAATTATAAAGATATTAACTCGGTCAAAACGTTTAGATCGATACTGGGTAAATTGCCTAGAAATAAATCGGTCCCTGTGCTTATTCGGCGAAATAAAGCACCAATATTTTTGGCAATTAAAATTCCTGAATAAAAACATAACAATTACACTACGTGCTAAAAAAGCAATTAACGGTTTATACACGAGCCGGGTGTCACTTGTGTGATGCCTTGCTTGAGGAGCTGAGTCAATACTGTGTCAATCATCCTTTTGAATTTCACAGCATCGAAATTTCTGGTGACGCTTCACTTGAGCAGTTATATGGTACGAAAGTACCGGTGGTTACCCACGATAAAACAACTTTATGTGAATATTTCCTGGATACACAAGCCATCGAAGTTTATTTCGACAAGGCAGGAAATTAGGTACAATAGGCGGTTAATAATCTGGCCACGGAACCGGGTGTTAGCGGGAGTGTAACGGGCCAGTGATAAACCCATATCTAAAAGCGCAGCTATGCGCTTTTTTGTTATATATCAAGGTGTTATAGTTTGTCAGACTTGTCTCATATCCGAAATTTTTCAATTATTGCGCATATTGATCATGGTAAATCGACCATTGCCGACCGTTTTATCCAGGTTTGTGGCGGCCTTAGCGAACGGGATATGCAGGCACAGGTTCTCGATTCAATGGATCTGGAAAAAGAGCGCGGTATTACCATTAAAGCGCAAAGTGTCACCCTCGATTATCACGCTAAAAATGGAAAAACCTATCAACTGAATTTTATTGATACGCCGGGTCACGTCGATTTTAGCTATGAAGTCTCACGATCATTAGCGGCATGTGAAGGCGCATTGCTGGTGGTGGATGCATCACAGGGTGTTGAAGCTCAAAGTGTAGCGAACTGTTATACCGCTATCGATCAGGGGCTGGAAGTATTGCCAGTGTTAAACAAAATTGATTTACCGGCAGCCGAGCCAGAACGGGTTAGCCAGGAAATTGAAGATATTATTGGTATCGAGGCCACCGATGCGCTGCAAGTTAGCGCTAAATCCGGGATAGGTATTGATGCTTTGCTTGAAATGTTGGTTGAAAAAATTCCAGCTCCACAGGGCGATATTGATGCGCCATTACAGGCATTAATTATTGACTCCTGGTTTGATAGTTATGTCGGTGTTATTTCACTGGTGCGGATAGTCCAGGGCTCACTCAAAGCTAAACAAAAAATCAAAATGATGGCTGCGGGACGACATTATCAGGTCGATCAAGTTGGTGTATTTACCCCTAAACGTACTCAACAAGATAGCCTGAAAGCCGGTGAAGTCGGCTATATCATCGCCGGCATTAAAGAAATTGATGGTGCGCCAGTCGGCGATACGATTACAACGGTTGATAAACCGGCTACCGAAGCACTTGGTGGCTTTAAGGCGGTACAACCACAGGTTTTTGCCGGACTGTTTCCAGTCGAAGGTGATAACTATGAAGATTTACGCGATGCCCTGGCTAAATTAAGGCTGAATGATGCTGCACTTTTTTACGAACCAGAAACCTCTCAGGCGTTAGGCTTTGGTTTCCGCTGTGGTTTCCTGGGAATGTTACACATGGAAATTATCCAGGAAAGACTGGAACGTGAATATGATCTTAATCTTATTACGACAGCACCAACCGTTGTCTTTGAGGTGAAAACCACAAAAGGCGAGACGGTAAAAATTGATAACCCAGCGGACTTACCCGAACAGGTGCATATAGCTGAAATTTGCGAACCAATTGTCACTGCGACCATCCTAGTGCCCTCAGAGTATGTGGGTAATGTTATTACCTTATGTATCGAGAAACGTGGCGTACAAAAAGATATGCAATACCTAGGTAATCAGGTGAGCATCATTTTTGAGTTACCACTTAATGAAATCGTACTGGACTTCTTTGATCGGCTTAAATCGGTGAGTCGTGGTTACGCCTCTCTGGATTATGAATTTACTCGTTTTCAACCCGCGAATCTGGTTAAGTTGGATGTGTTAATTAACTCCGAGAAAGTCGATGCATTATCGGTTATAGTGCACAAGGATAACTCGGTGGGTTATGGTCGCAAATTAACGGAAAAAATGAAGGAAATTATTCCTCGGCAGATGTTTGATGTTGCTATACAGGCAGCCATTGGTGTAAAAATACTGGCGCGTACGAATGTGAAGGCCTTACGCAAAAATGTGACCGCTAAGTGCTATGGTGGTGACGTGTCACGTAAACGTAAGTTATTAGAAAAACAAAAAGAAGGTAAAAAACGCATGAAATCAGTCGGTCGGGTAGACTTACCGCAAGATGCTTTTTTAGCCGTATTACACGTAGGGAAAGATAAATGACAATCGATTTTTCATTAGTACTGGCGCTTGGCGCACTTATTACAGGCATTATCTGGTTACTGGATAGTTTATTTTTTGCCAAGGGTCGCAATGAGGATATTGACCTTATTGAAGAAGGTGGCCGGGAACGAGACGTTCCCAGCAAAGAAGAGTCGGAACCTTTTTTAGTTGAATATTCAAAGTTTTTATTTCCGGTGTTCTTTGTAGTATTAATTCTTCGAGGCTTTGTCGTCGAACCATTTAAAATACCATCGGGGTCGATGATACCAACTTTAGAAATTGGTGACTTTATTCTGGTTAATAAATTCAGTTACGGTTTACGTCTTCCGGTTTTAAATAACAAAGTAGTGGATTTGGGAATCCCTGAACGAGGGGATGTTGTCGTCTTTCGTTACCCTGAAGATCCCCAAATTGACTATATTAAACGTGTTATCGGTTTGCCGGGTGATGAAATTGCGTACCATAATAAGCAGCTATACTTAAATGGTGAGCTGGTATCCAATAAAGAGGTTTCGCGTTCAACGATTGGTTTTACCGAATATACGCGTTATGCAGAAAACTTAACCGGTTATGAGCATGAGATGCAAATCAGTTCAAATCCACCCCATTTTGATCTGGTAACCACCGTGCCTGAAGGACATTACTTTGTAATGGGCGATAACCGAGATAACAGCAACGATAGTCGTGTCTGGGGCTTTGTCCCCGATGCAAACTTAAAAGGCAGAGCCTTTGCTATCTGGATGAATTTTCAGGGTTGGTCACACTGGCCTAAATGGGAGCGCATTAGTTTAATTAAATAACATAGCTTTTATATAAGGAACTGAAATGCAATTAATATCAAAACAAAAAGGCCTGACTGCCATTAGCTGGATGTTTATTGTTGTCGCAGGTGCTTTGTTACTTATTTTTTTACTTCGACTCGTTCCCATCTATCTGGAAGGTTTTAGTGTATCCGAAACGGTACGTAATATGGCCGATGAAAAAGCCTTAATTAAAAGCCCTGTGCGGGACATTAAGCGAACTATTTTAAAACGTTTAAACGTAAGTTCGGTTTATTCTGTCAAGGCAGATGATATATATGTTACTAAAGGGCGAAATAACGTCACCATTGAAATAGACTATGAAGTACGCGAAAAAGTGATTGGCAATTTAGATTTTGTTGTATCCTTTAACAAAGAAGTAACCATTCAATAATATTGTATGCAAAGCAGCGATAAATTCACTAAGCTAATAAACTATACTTTTAATAACGAAACCTACCTGGAATCTGCATTAACTCACCGAAGTGCTGCAACTGAAAATAACGAACGCCTTGAGTTTCTGGGTGATTCAGTTCTAAGTTTGGTTATTTCAACTAAGCTCTACGAAAAATTCCCTGGATGTGATGAAGGTATGTTGAGCCGTTTACGAGCGAGCCTGGTTAAAGGCGAAACGCTTTCCGAACTGGCAAAAGATATTCAATTAGGCGAGTTTATTACCCTGGGTAGCGGAGAATTAAAAAGCGGTGGTTATCGACGTGCTTCAATTCTGGCAGATGCATTTGAGGCTGTCATAGGTGCGATCTATCTTGATAGTGGATTGGTTGAAGCGGAAAAGTTTATTTTGTCTCAGTTTAAAACTCGCCTCGATAACATAGACCCTAAAATAGTCAATAAAGATCCAAAAACAGAATTACAGGAATATCTGCAAGCGCGTAGTTTACCATTACCTGTTTATACTGTTGTGTCGATTGAAGGAAAATCGCACGATCAGACATTTACCATACATGGGCAAGTTGACGTGATGAAGGATGTTGTAAAGGGTAAGGGCCGTAGTCGTCGCAATGCTGAGCAGCAAGTTGCACAAAAAATTCTAAACCAGCTAAAAGATGTTAACTAACCATGGTAACTAAACAGGATTTTCGATGTGGTTATGTTGCCATTATTGGTCGGCCTAACGTCGGTAAATCAACGTTGCTTAATCATATATTAGGTCAAAAGCTTTGCATTACCTCTCGTAAACCACAAACAACGCGACATCAAATTCTGGGTATTAAAACCAGTGAGCATGCACAGGCTATATATGTTGATACCCCGGGGGTGCATAAAGATAGTAGCCGTGCGATGAATCGTTATATGAATCGTGCAGCACATAGTATTATTGATGATGTCAATGTGATTTTATTTTTAGTTGAGGCCGGCGTATGGACGGATAAAGACGAATGGGTTTTTGATAAAATAAAACAGAGTAGCAGCCCGATTATTCTGGTGATTAATAAAGTTGATCAACTGGAAGATAAAAATAAATTATTGCCCTTTATGCAAAAGTTAAGTCAAATGCATAATTTTAAAGCCATTATCCCGGTGTCTGCGTTAAAGGGTAAATATATTTCTGACTTGGAAAAAGAAGTAGAAGCCTTGCTGGATATTTCAGATCCATTTTATCCGGAAGATCAGTTTACTGATCGCAGCATGAAATTCATAGCATCAGAAATTATTCGCGAAAAGTTAATGCGTCAACTGGGGCAGGAACTACCTTATGACCTAACCGTGATGATTGAAAAATTTGAAGAGGTTGGTGATTCAATAACGATTAATGCTGTTATCCTGGTAGAAAGAAAAAACCAGAAGCCAATTATTATTGGCAAATCGGGTCAGCGCTTAAAAAAAGTTGGCTCTCAGGCCCGTATCGATATGGAAAATATGTTTGGTGCAAAAGTCTTTCTTGAAATATGGGTTAAAGTCAAAGAAGGCTGGGCAGACGACGAGCAAATGCTGAAATCGCTTGGTTATACGGATGAACATTAATTATCAACAAGTCAGTTATCAACGCATTCATGCGCAGCCAGCTTATATTCTGCATACTAAAGCTTATCAAAATACCAGTTTGTTAATTGATGCTTTTACTGCCGAGTATGGCCGTATCCGTTTAATAGCAAAAGGTGCCCGCCGGGTAAAATCGAATTTTGCCGGGAAGCTACAGGTATTTATACCTTTATTAATCTCGTGGAGTGGGAAGAGTGAACTGTATACATTAACCGATGCAGATTTTGCTAATGACAGAGACTCGGGCTTAAATAAAAACGCCTTACGTGGTAAAGCGTTATTAAGCGCCTATTATTTAAATGAGTTGATTCTGCGGTTTATGAGTCTGGAAGATCCTCATACCGAGATTTTCTATTATTATGTTAATAGTCTAAATAAGCTGCAAACAAAAAAAAATATTGAATCGACTTTAAGAAATTTTGAAAGTATATTGCTGGATGAGGTTGGTTATCGCCTTTTACTCAGTCATGAAGCGCATACAGGTAATGAAGTAGAGGCAAACCAACAATATTATTATGTATTGTCAGAAGGGCCGGTAAAACTACAGGCTAATTCAAAGTTACCCGATTCAGACGGGATAAAGGTGATGGGGCAAACATTACTGGAACTGGAACGTGGTAGTTTCACCAGTAAAGAAACACTTAAACAGGCAAAACAATTAATGCGTGCCATTATAGCAAAGCACCTTGCTGGCAAACCGCTAAAGACACGTACATTATTCCAATCGAACATTTTATAAAGGTACTATCATGTTACTAGGCGTTAATATCGATCATGTTGCAACTCTTCGACAATCTCGCGGGACTATCTATCCAGAAGTTGTCCATGCGGCCGCTGTTGCCGAACAAGCCGGTGCCGATGCAATCACTATTCATTTACGAGAAGATCGACGCCACATTCAGGAGCGTGATGTTGAATTATTATCGCAGACATTGCAAACGCGAATGAATCTGGAAATGGCCGTTACCAATGAAATGATTAGCATTGCAGAAAAATACCAACCCTCCGATTGTTGTCTGGTACCCGAAAAGCGAGAAGAATTAACCACCGAAGGTGGATTAGATGTAGCAGGGCAAATAACAAAAATGGAAGATGCCTGTAAACGACTGGCGAATGCCGGTACCCGGGTATCTTTGTTTATTGATGCGGATAAAGCGCAAATAGATGCTGCACATGCTGTTGGAGCACCTGTTATTGAAATTCATACGGGCCATTTTGCCGACTTAACCAATAAAGAAGAAAAAAACAAAGAACATTACCGAATAGTTGAAGCTGTCGAGTATGCACAAAAACTTGGTTTACATGTTAATGCCGGACATGGTTTGCATTATCATAATGTGCAACAGATCGCAGCGATAAACGGTATAGAAGAATTAAATATCGGGCATGCCATAATCGCACAATCAATCTTTACTGGCTTAGATAAAGCGGTAAAAGAAATGAAACGCTTAATGTTAAGTGCTAAAGCAGACATAAAAATATGATCTTTGGTATCGGTACAGATATTGTCAGTATTAAACGCATGCAGGACAATGTGGAAAAACATGGTACTAAATTCGCAGAGCGAATTTTATCGAACGAAGAGCTTGAAGAGTATCATCGTTATAATGAACCGGCGCGACT
>Ga0316207_10003639_pt1 | contig 14112 bp, 13 predicted proteins | sample 6weekpyrite_MG_FD_204943 | JGI IMG/M metagenome (GOLD analysis project Ga0316207, IMG submission 204943) | Microbial mat bacterial communities from mineral coupon in-situ incubated in ocean water Damariscotta River, Maine, United States -... | ecosystem: Environmental > Aquatic > Marine >... | reverse complement strand
AACATCAAAACCAACGGACTGGTAGCACTATTGATGTCGCTGCCACAGAAGCGCTCAACACACGACAAAGCGAACGGTAGCCCTTCGGCGTAACACCAACCGGAATCACTCATCCATCTGCGGCGGCGCGACTCTGAAGACCTCTTCTAGCGAGGTCATCCCTTTGGCGACCTTCTGCAAACCACTAATCCGCAACGGCCGCATGCCCTCTTTCTGCGCCAACTGGCGCACCTGAGCAATATCCACCTTCGGGTGTCGTAGCAATTCTCGCAGAGCGGGCGACAAGGTCATCATTTCATAGATACCGACACGCCCGGCATAACCGGTTTGGCGACATTCCAGACAGCCATTCGCCGCCATCACCTTCTCTGGCACCGCACTCTTCCACGGCTGACTCAGCGCCTGCCACATCGCTTGCTCGGGTGCGGCCGGCTGCTTGCAGTATGGGCACAAGGTCCGCACCAGACGCTGCGCTACCACCCCGATCACTGAGGCGCTAATCATATACTGCGGCACGCCAATCTCTAGCAGCCGCGTAATCGCCAGCACCGCATCATTGGTATGCAGCGTTGAGATCACCAGATGGCCGGTTAACGCCGCCTGTATCGCCACTTCGGCCGTCTCACGGTCTCGAATCTCACCCACCATGATGATATCGGGATCCTGACGCAGTAACGCCCGCACCCCATCGGCAAAGGCGAGGTCAATATTATGCTGCACCTGCATCTGATTAAAGTCGGGCACCACCATCTCAATCGGATCTTCAATGGTGCAGATATTCAGCTCAGGCTTGGCAAGGTACTTCAAAGTCGAATAAAGGGTGGTGGTCTTACCGGAACCGGTTGGCCCGGTCACCAGAATAATGCCGTGTGGTTTATCAATCATCCCTTGCCACAGCTCAGACTCCGCCTTACCAAAGCCGAGATCAGAAAAATTCTTTACCAGGATATCGGGATCAAAGATACGCATCACCATTTTCTCACCAAAGGCGGTCGGCATCGTGGAGAGCCGCAGCTCCACCTCTTTGCCATTCGGTGCTTTGGTCTTTAAGCGACCATCAAGTGGGCGCCGTTTTTCGGCCAGATCCATCCGCCCCAGAATCTTAATCCGACTAACCACCGCTGCCATCACTGTGGCGGGCAATTGATAAACCTGATGCAACATGCCGTCGATTCGAAAGCGAATATTGCCCTGTTCACGCCGAGGCTCTAAATGAATATCACTGGCCCGCTGATCAAAGGCGTATTGCAGCAACCAGTCCACAATATTAATCACATGCTGGTCATTTGCATCCAGGCTACCCGCCTTACCCATCTCCAACATCTGTTCAAGGTTGTTGATCTCGCTGGGCACTGCCCCATGCTTATTATCATTGGCCCCCACCACCGATTTAGAGATGGCGTAGAACTCAACCCGAAAGCGCTCAATATCAATGGGGCTAGTGATCTCTAGCCGAATCTCTTTATTCAGCACATGTTCAAGCTCTTTCATCCACGCCGTTTGATAAGGCTCTGCGGTCGCAATCACCACATGCGACATCCCCACCTCAATCGGCAGGAGCTTATTTCGTTCTGCATAGCTATACGAAACCACCGCAGCAATACGCGCGACATCTACTTTTAATGGATCAATACGACGATAGGGCATCGACAGTTTTTCTGCTAACCACTGACTCAGGAAATCCTGATTTAGCACTTGAGAGGGGTCTGAGGCAGCAACTAATTCATGACTGGCAACAATCGCAAATGGATGCTGGTCACCCGTGTCGCGAAACCGCGCCTTAAGCATCAGCATCTCGCGCTGCTCTTTATCAATCAAGCCATCGACAAGCAGCTGGTCGCTAATCTCATCGAGCCGAACACGCCGCGACTCACCTTTTTCGCCCATTGCGTTCCCGCCCGCATCCATTGACTCACCTCACCTTAAGAATTCAACCTTGCTATACGCCAGTCATTCACAACAATATGCTATTCACCCTGCAAATCACCACTACCGAGTGGCAAGTGCCGTGACACCAGCAGCGTCACCATCATCACTAAAACACCCAGGCCACACCATAGTAACGGCAGGATTCACGCCAATACCAGCCACAAAGGCATATATTCCTGATGCTGATGACGCGGAGGCTTGATTAACCGCGGCTATCTATCATCACTGTTTCCTAACCATATTTTTTTAAACTGTTTAGTCTCTTTATGCCAAAACCAGATTGCAACAGCACCATCAAAACGATCCTGATAGATCGCTGCCTGTTTTAATTCTAATATTGCTGGCTCATCCGGCTCGCACTGCCAATAGCCCAACGCACACGCCGTTGTATAGCGCCCGGGCTGGGCCAATTTAATGCGCATTTTCAAACCAGCGCCTACATACTCCTCACCCCACTCGACCCGATCAAGCACCAACCACTCATTCCCCTGTGAAGTTGAGACGCTAACAACCAGCCCTTCACCCGGATAATTAATACTCTTTAACAAATATGCCCGATCAACCTTGCCATCATCATTAAAGTCACTATCAACCTGCGCGTATTTCGCAAGCGAATCAGTTTCAGGTGGCTCCGCTATCAACTCTTTTTCTGTTGGCAAACGCCAGCCTTCTGGAAAACCAGACGCTAGTGACGGCGTTGATAATAACGTGAATAGTAAAATGATGATCGGCATGGCTACTAAACGATTTTAGATAAAGAAAATTTTAAATGTACCGGCCACTTGCTACACTGTAAACCATTAATCTAAACAGTGGCATCACACCTATGGTCGCTAAATCACCCAGGCTAAACGAAATGCTCCGGCAACTCATTGCACTGCCATCGATGAGCAGTGTCAGCCCTGCATTTGATACCAGCAATCGTGAAGTGGTTGACCTGCTCGCCTCATGGCTGGATGATCTCGGATTCCAGGTCACCATTACCCCACTACCCAATCAACCACATAAGGCAAACCTGCTAGCAAGTTACGGTGCAGTGAATGAACATAGCCAGGGGCTGATGTTTGCGGGCCACACCGACACCGTCCCCTATGACCAGCACAGCTGGCATCACGACCCATTCAAGCTGACTGAAGCTGACAATAAACTTTATGGCCTCGGCACCTCGGATATGAAAAGCTTCTTTGCACTCGTGATTAAAGCACTTCACCCATTCAACGCGAGCGAGCTAAAACAACCGCTCTTTATATTGGCCACCGCCGATGAAGAGAGTACGATGGATGGCGCGATTGCACTGGTTGAACAGGGCTGCCCCAACGTACGTTATGCCGTGATCGGTGAACCCACCGGACTCAAACCGGTGAATGCCCATAAAGGGATCATGATGGAATCGATCCACCTCACCGGCCGCAGTGGCCACTCCAGCAATCCCGCACTCGGCGTGAATGCGCTGGAAGCGATGCAACTGGTGATTGCTGACCTGATTCAGTGGCGCGGCGAACTGCAACAGCGTTATCGCGATGACCGCTTTACCGTTCCAACGCCAACACTCAACCTCGGTTATATAGAAGGCGGCGATAACCCGAATCGCATCTGTGAACAGTGCGAGCTCCATTTCGATCTGCGCGCGCTACCAGGCATGGATCTCAACGATCTACGGCAAGCGCTGCGTGATCGGATGACGACGCTCTTTAAACACAGTGCTATACGTTGGCAGCATAAATCGCTCATCCGCGGCACCTCGCCGATGCATACCGCTGAGACATCCCCAATTGTAACCGCCGCTGAAAGGCATAGCGGCTGTCATAGTCACGCCGTCGCCTTTTGCACCGAAGGCCCTTATTTAACCGAGCTTGGCATTGAAACGGTCATCCTTGGCCCCGGTGACATCGACCAGGCTCACCAACCGGATGAATACCTGGCGCTCGATAGAATCCAGCCAACTGTGACACTGTTATCGCAGTTAATCCGACAGTTCTGCCTATAACGCCCAACAAAAAGCCCCCCACACCAACAGCACCGTACCATCCCCAACCTTGCCTTCCAGCCACACCCCTGACTAACTCATCACAGTCCGCATTCGTATCATTCCAGCTAAAAATACACCACAATATTGACACCACCACAAAAACAATAGATAACAACCTGATATTTAAGGGAAATTATAATCAGCCAATTGATGCATAAAAACTATATATATGTATAATTCCTCGACAAGGAATTCAGGAGAAAAGGGGGGAATGTTGAATACAGGTAAAAATGCACTGCATGTAGCAATATTGGCTGGAACCGTAATGATCGCCGGTTGTAACAACACCGATAGCGAAATCATTCTAAATAACCCTGATGATACAGTTGAATTTCGCCATATCGGGATTACCACCAACTACGACGACAGCACCATCACCCTCTTCAGTGCCGACACTATGGCCGTGACCCATGCTGATATTGCACTGTCAGGTAGCCTGCCAACCGCGGTCACCCTCTCTACGGACAATAAAACAGCCTACGTTTCAAACTATGGCAGCAGCAATATCTCTATTATCGACCTGCTCAGCGGCACTGAAGTCGGCGTCATTGGGCTAAGCGGCACCTCGCCTGGGCGCTCTGTTATTGCAGCCGATGGCTACCTTTATGTGAGCTGTAATGGCTCAAGTGGTATCGCAAAAATTGATATCACCGCCACAACCCCGGCAGAAATCGATACGTTGATGCCAAATTCAGAAGCCGATCTTTCAGCCACCGCTGTTGCCGCAACCGCAGACGGAGCCTTCCTATACGCCAGCTACGATGAAGGCAAGGGTGAGGGCGATTCAGGCAGTCTACTGGTTAAATTTGATCTCAACACAATGGAAGAGATTGCCAGCTTCGAGAGCCACTCAAACATTGACATGGAGATCGATGAAAACGGCATTCTCTATCTACTACCTGGTAATCAGGATGATACGATTTATCGCTTCGATACCAATACCGATACCGCCAGCGATAATGCAGAACTTGCTGATTCCGCTAACTTGGAAATGAACGACCTTCACCTCTACAATGGCAAACTTTTTGCCACCACCAACGCTGAGGATCGTTCAGGGGGTGTCGCTGAAATTTCAACACACTTTAACCCCAACGGCTTTAACTATGACAGCCGTGACGATTCTAATTATATCGTCGATCTAGGCTTTGATTATCACTTCATCGACACGGATTATCCTTCTGTATCCATGAATTCAAATGGCGCAGTCTCCTTTTATGAGGAAGGAGATCGAGATGATGACGCTGAGAACGAAAGTGGCTATGTTAGCTATAACGCTGGTGTGAAACGCATTATAGGCTTCACTCCAAATAACGAAGACCTGAATTCTGGCTATATATTCAACTACTCCTCCAGAGTCTATAGTGATCGCGCTGTCTTTCAGTGGTTAACAAATACGTACACTGGCGGCAAAAACACAAATACATTCACTTCATTTGAAGTCGTTCTTTATAACAACGGCCAAGCTCGCTTTGATTACTTAATGAGTGGCCCAGAGGCCATCTATGAAGTCGATACTGAAGATGACTTCGATCATAGCTATGGGGTCGGCAATGAAGGCACTGTCGTCAATCTCTATGAAACTCTCGGATCAGCTTTCACGCTACAGCGTAAAAGCTATCTGTGGGATCCCGCTACACCTGAAACCATGACAGAAGTTTCTTTTGCATGGGAAGGCACCGGCATCCACTTTAACCCAGCAATTCTGAGGGGTGGACGCGGCGGTGGTTACACAGCTGGCGTTGGCGTTACCAACAGTCACATCTTCATGACAACACTACGCAATTATGGCGGCGATGAAACCAACACTATCGTGGTCTATGACCGTGACACCATGCTGCCACTCAACAACACGATTGCAGTGGGTAGCGGGCCTCGCGCCATTGCCATCGCAAAACTGCTGATTGAATAATAAAGCACCTGCTGAATTATTTAACGTTGTGAGTTAAGGCCGCCTTCAGGTGGCTTTTTTATTACCAATGCCCGGGGATCAGGGATGCAATAAAAGCCATGAATAGCCTAGAAAACCAGAAGGCAAAACAGAATTTTACGAATTGATTATCTACTCCAGCCTCTTGATACTGCTGGAACTTTCATCTGCATACAAGACACAATACCATGGAAACAAAAGGCATCGTTATCACTGCCATCATCTCAACAGCTCCTCTCGTCGCCTATTTTATGCATTTTATGGATGTTACCCCGGGAACCTAGGATCACTGGAGCGCTAATCGAATCGCTCATTCATTGCACTCAACACTGCCACCACAGCGGCTCTACGCCCACTAAAGCCACTCCTGCATTTCTTCGCCACTCGCTAACACTCATCCCTACGAAAGTGCAGACGGCGTGACCTATCGGTGACTAATCGCCCTCCCTTCGCTCTCCATGGCGATCAACGAATGAAATAGGGATTTTCATTAAAAAATACTTATATTGCTACACGGATCGAGAAAGCCCGTATAGTTAACTATTATGTGCTCGAGCCAACCTGGCTAAGGGCACTTAATAATTAACAAAATAGAGTAAGGTGATAATTATGGCTAAAGGTCAAGATGCAAAAAAAGCAGGTAAAAAGAAGCCTGAAAAAACCTTGAAAGAAAAGCGTAATGAAAAAAAGGACAAGAAAGCCAATGAAAGATAAATATGGCTTCTGAGCCAAATTTTTAGAAAGTGCTCTTTGAGGTGCCAGGACATAACAGGTGCCTCCAACGCACCGAGATAATCCTGACGCTGGGGATATCCGTGCTGCTTCCATAAAAATAAAAAAGGCCTGGCTGAATCAGCTAAGCCTTTGGAATTCATGGTGCCCAGGGACAGAATCGAACTGCCGACACGGGGATTTTCAGTCCCCTGCTCTACCGACTGAGCTACCTGGGCATTTTAATGCGGATTCGCTGCCGACATTGCTGCCGCTTTTTTGTCAGCGAGGGCGTATTAAACAGGGCAGGCTGTTTTTAGTCAAGTCTAACTGGCGATAAACATTGAATTTTAATCGAAAACTCATCATTTTGGACGTTCTACGGTATATTGCTGCGTATGCCGCGACGTATCACTCAAATATCACCGCTTTTGCTACTCGTTTCACTGATTGCTGGCTGCGATAGCCCAAAAGCACCCGAACAACACTCATCAAGTGAAGCCGGCACAGCCGCTAGCAAACCTATATCCCCGGTCGCCGCCCTCTCGGTTCCCACCACAAAAGCCGGGCCTCCCGACGCACGAGAGATACTGGTTCCCGGCGGCCCTTTTATCCGCGGCAGCGATAAAATCGATGAGGAGGGATTACAGAAACGCTACGGTTTTGTTACGCCGCTGTTTGTTAACGAGCACCCTGAACATACTATGACGCTGCCCGCATTCATTATCGACAAGTTTGAGGTGACCAACGCCGAGTTCAAGACCTTTGTCACGCGCACTCGCCGCCCGGAGCCACAGGCGTGGATTCAGAACGGCTACAACGTGCATGATGATAAGCTGCGCAACGCCCATATCGATAACCTGCGCTGGATCTCGACCGATTATTTCAATCTGGATATCAACCCCGAGGCACTGGATAAACCGCAACTGCTGGAAGCGCTCTTTGCCAAACAGGCGCAGCGCGATGCACAGGCTGTGACGGCTGTGAACTGGTTTGATGCCAATGACTACTGCCGCTGGGTTGGCAAACGCCTGCCCTTGGAGGCGGAGTGGGAAAAGGCGGCACGCGGCCCCAATGGCAATGAATATCCCTGGGGGGCGGAGTGGTCGCAGGGGCTGGCCAACTCGGGTGGAAATGCTGGTGATGAGTCTGGACAGGGGGACGATGAGTCAATCATGCCGCCCGGTAGCTTTCCCAAAGATGTTTCGTATTATGGCGTTTTTGATCTGGGTGGCAATGTCTCAGAGTGGGTCGCCGATTTTTATCACCCTTACGATGGCTCCGATTTTGATGACCCTGACTACGCAAAACAACATCGCATGGTGAAAGGTGGTGGCGCTGGCATGGGGCACTACGGTCTGAGCACTTTCTTTCGTGGCGCGCGTCGCGCCCACACCGCGCCCGAGAACGCGAGCACGGATGTGGGCTTTCGTTGTGCGCGGGGCGTGTAATTCTCGTACAGACCCGAATGGCACTTACTTAAGCGCTTTTTATTCCCTCCCCTTGCAGGGGGAGGGTTAGGGTGGGGGTAAAACGCTGGATGGTGGCTAGGTCCAATATTCTACCCTCCCCCTAGCCCCTTCCCTGCAAGGGAGGGGGAACTGTATAAGCTATGAGTTAAGGCAAAAAGCCCTTAAGGAACCTCTGATTAAGTAAATGCCATTCCGTACAGACCCTATTTTTCTGGTGGAACGAAACCTTCTGGAATTTCGGAGCCGCCACCGAAGAAGAACTTCTCCATCTCAGCTTCAAGGAATTTACGCGCACGCGGCTCAATCGGCACCAGGCGGTTTTCATTAATCAGCATCGTCTGCTGCTTAAGCCACATCTGCCACGCTTCGGCTGAGGCCTCATGATAGATGCGCGCACCCAGGTCACCCGGATAAGGGGCGTAATCAAGCCCTCGAGCCTCTTTTTTCAAAACCACACATTCTACCATTCGCGTCATCTTCTTCTCCTTCGGGCCTCTTTACTGAGGCAACTTAATCAACACCAGCATAATCAATTGTGATTTGCTCGATAAGCCGCCGGACGGGCGCGGCCAAACCAAGCGCTTTGATCGAGGCGGGATTGTACCAGAGGCGAGAATCGTCATCCATGACAACGCTTTCCATATTTTTTGCGCGGGCATGTAGTGGCGTCACCTCATAGTGGTAATGGCTAAAGGTGTGTCGCTGCACCTCACCGTTTTCAAACGCGGATAGATCACAGCCCAGTTCAGTCTGACACCACTTATTCATCGTCTTCTCATCAAGCTCACTCGGCCCTTCGGGAAAACACCACAGCCCTCCCCAGATACCCGCCGGTGGACGACGCTGCAACAACAGCTCACCCGCCTCGTTTTCCAGCACCAGCAAAACCCCTTTGCGCAGTGGCAGTTTTTTGCGTGGCTTCGATGTCGGTAACTGATCGACCAAGGCACCCGCTAGCGCCATACAGTCCTGCGACACCGGGCATTCACCACATAGCGGTTTACTGCGACGACAGACGGTTGCCCCCAGATCCATCATCGCCTGAGTATAAAAATCGGTGTTTTTCTTAGGGGTACGCGCTTCAGCCAGCAACCACATATCCTTCTGGATCGATGGCGTGCCTGGCCAGCCGTCGATTGCACAATGGCGCGCCAGTACTCGTTTCACATTACCATCAAGGATCGGATGGTATTGCTTCAGCGCCAACGACAACACCGCACCCGCAGTAGAACGGCCTATGCCGGGCAGTGCAACCACCTTGTCAATCGTTTCAGGGAAATGGCCACCATGCTGCTCACAGATTACCTGCGCGGCCTTATGCAGATTACGGCCGCGGGCGTAGTAACCCAGCCCCGCCCAGTGATGCAGCACTTCATCCTGAGTTGCTGCTGCAAGCGCCTGCACATCCGGAAAGCTTTGCATAAAACGCTCAAAATAGGGCACCACCGTCGCCACCTGCGTCTGCTGCAACATGATCTCCGACACCCACACGCGGTACGGCGTTGGGTTCTGCTGCCACGGTAAATCCTTACGCCCATGCTGCGCAAACCACGCCAGCAGGCGGGTACTGAAAGATTGACTACTCATATGCCGCTACCTGCCAAATAGCCCTTTCAGTTTATCTTTTACCTTCTCCTCAGCACGCGCCTTTTCAGCATCGATTTTTTGCTGAATTTCAGCCTTCTTTTCAGCCTCAAGCTGCTCAAGCTCGGCCTTCAATTTAGCCTTCTCTTCATCCAAGGCCTGCTTCGCCTGCGCCTTCAGCAGATCGCCCAATTCGGGTTTAAACGTAGGTTCGGTGAAGGTGCCGCCAACACGCACCGGGATCGTCAACCCACGCAGCGCATCCAGCTCCGCGCCCCCCTGCCCTTGTTCTGCTTTGGTAATCACTGTCTTCACCAGATAGTCGATGGTTTCTGTGACAAGGTTGACCTGCCCATCGCCACCCACGCGTATAAAGGGCGACTTGATCGACAGGTCATTATTCTTGACCAGGCCATTGGTGATATTGAATGAGGCCTTCATCTCAGCAAAGTCAGTATCTTTATATTCGCCACTGCCGGGCGGTAGCGTTTTACCTTTAAGCTTGGCCTCGGCCTCGCGGATCAGCTGTACAATATTCACGCCCTTAACCGCCCCATCGACAAACGCAATGCTGGCGCTACCATTGAGCGTTTTGGTGATCGCCTCTGGCGTCTCGCCGCTGGCAGTCAGTTTGGCCAGCACTGTGCCGATGCCGCGCACCTTGTCATCGCCCATATAGTCTTTTAGTAGTGGGCCGACATGAATCTGTTTCATCGCCTCATTGAGCGCGAGCTTCAGCACATCACCCCGAGCGTCGAGCTTGATGTCGCCCTGATACTGCCCCTGATAGAGATTGGCGCTGATCGGGTGCAGGCGAATCACTCCGGCCTTGGCGGCCACCGTGGTCTTGATTTCACTCAGGTTCAGCTCGGAGAGTTTCAATTTACCAATATCGAATGTGCCGTTGACCTTGAGCTCACGCAATGTCTCCAGCGGCAGCGTTGAGGCCGCTGCACCAGCACCGCTGGCCGGCGTCGCCATCGGTGTGGGCTTCGATGCGCCTGCCGCTTCGCTCGCTTCAACCACTGGCGGCAGATAACGGTCGGCATCGATCTGATCGATGGTCAATGCATAGTTCACCGCAGGCATCGGCGCATCGGACATCGCCAGCTGCAGATCACCCTCGATACGGCTCTGATCAAGAATGATCTGAAGATCCTGCAGATTGTATTGCTGCAACGTGCCGTTGATGCGGGTTGTGAGCTGCATACTGCTCATCGCGGTCGCATCGGCCGTCTCGGGTGGCGCGATCTCAAATGTCTGCATCACTGTTTTCGGATTAAATTCTGAGACGAGTAAAGTGCCATCGAATGCGACATCGCCGAGAATCTGGGTTGCATCAACTGCGCCACTCAACTCAATACCATAGCTGGCCAGGCGAAAAGCCGACAGTGCGGCTGTCTGCTGCTGCATATCAACGTCAATATCGGCAGCCAGCTTCACCACTGCCTGCCCCTGCGGCAGATCACTGCCGCGCACAGTGGCATCCAGCGTGGTTGCTGTGAAGTTGTAACGTTCATTATTAAGATCGAACTGGAGGCGTGTCTTTAGCTCAAGCTGCCCACTCATGTCAGGCTCTGATGCTTCAAACTGACTACTGAAGGCGACATCCAGTGGCGCGTTCAGCGAGACAGGGCCGGTCTTCAGGTTCAGCTGTTTTACCGCATAACGAACACCACTCGCTTTGTCGTCATAAAGAAGCTCGGCATCTTCGATATGGAGGCCGCCAATTGCCAACGCAGCAAGGCCGGTACCGGGTGATGATGGCGCTGCTGTATCTGCCATCGGGGTATCAGGGCTTACTGCTGTATCAGATACCGCTTCACCCGCCAGATCATCCCAGTTGGTAGTGCCATCTTCCGCAATAGCGAGGTTAAGGCGCAGGCCATGCAGGATCACCGTGCTGGCCTCCACCCGCTGGCTCAACAACGGCATTAACCGCAACTTAAGCTCTGCGCGTTCGATGCGGGCAAAGCGCGCCTCATCAAAACCCGCTGCATTGCCAAGTGTCACCTCGCCAAGCGACACCCCAATCCACGGAAAAAGTGTCAATTCAATATCATCATCAATCGTCAGCTCGCGCCCGGTCGCCGCCTTGACCTGCTGCTCAATCTCACCCTTGTAATCATTAGGGTTAAAGACCAGCGGAACAATCAACATCGCTGCCAATACCACCACCAGCAACAACCCAAGCAATGCAGCAATGATTTTAAACACTTTTTTCATAACAAACCTCTTCCTTAAACACACGCCCCAGGCACTTGCGTTACGGACAAATTAAATTGCCGTCGCCACTCCGCTTGCGCTATCCCGGCCATAATGTATATTTAGCCACTTGAAAATTATTAATTCACAGTTTAACAGGCAATGCAGGCATGAGCACGACGCTATACCGCACTATCCAAATTGAAAACGCAGCGAAAGACAGCACTGTTGGGCAACTCCATATCACCAGCTATTCACCGCAGGAGCGCACTTCACGTGCCATCAAAATGCTGGCGCTGTTATGGGGTCTTGCCATTGTGACGGTATTTATCCCACTGGCTCACTTTGTACTCGTGCCAGGATTTCTGATTGCAGGCCCGATCATCGCCTATAAACGATATCAGATGGCCGAACACCCCAGCTCCGCTGATGGCGAATGCCCAACCTGCAAACAGCCATCGTCGATTCATCTCGAACCCTCTGACACCCTACCTATGTGGACTTACTGCTCGGCCAATAACGACCCCGTGCAGCTAATCGACTACCCACAGGGCGAAACCGACACCACACCCGCTTAAGCGACTGGAGAACATATTATGCGAGGCGCTTTTGCGATCTTTATTCTATTATTATTGCTCATTTCCGGCAGCGCGACCGTCATGCTGATGCTCTACCTGTTTGGCGTGATCGGTTAATTAAAGCAGCACAAGCGATTAAAAAATGGAGCGGGTGATGGGAATCGAACCCACGTTACTAGCTTGGGAAGCTAAAGTTCTACCATTGAACTACACCCGCATCGCTTGGAAATAGTGTACCGCTTCTCCCATCAAACAACACCTCTTTAGGAACAACCACATGAACATCCAGCTTAACGGTGAACCACGCAAGATTGCTACAGGCACGACCCTCAGTGAGCTTTTAGCTGAACTTGAGATGAGCCAGCAACGCATCGCAGTTGAGATAAACCTCAACATCATTCCACGCAGCCAGCATGCTGAAACCGTATTACAGGCTGATGATAAAGTTGAAGTGGTACGAGCGATTGGCGGCGGCTAGGTAGCAATTGGGCGGCCGTTACAGCAGCATCCCCATCAACAGCAATCGCCCCTGCTCATAGGTTAATGAGCCGAAGTGGCTGTAGGCTATTTTCCCCGTTTTGTCGACAATCACCGTGTGCGGCAAAATGCCATACTGATTTCCGTAAGCCATCGGTGTTTCAAAGGTATTGCCGTTCCCCAATAAAATGGGATAGTTGATACGCGGTTCAAGGCCACTCAGAAACGCGTTCACATCACGAACGTCATCGAGCGCAACACCAATAAACTGCACCCCCTGATCTCGGTAATGTTGTTGCAGCTGAGTAAACGCTGGCATCTCGCGCAGACAGGGTTCACACCAGCTTGCCCAGAAATTGATCACCAGCAACTTCCCATCCCACTCACTCACACTACGCGGCGTGCCGTCGAGATCAGGCAGCGTAAACGCTGGGCGCGGCTGGTTAAGCAACGGATCTCGTTGCGCATTGGCCGTCTGTGCGGCACCCAGCGTGATGCCGATACAGAGCAGATAAACAGCGACTTTAGATAACGGGGAAGACATTGTTTAATCCAGCCTAAAGGGCATCATTAACGTGTGCAGCAAACTCATCTGCCGCCATAAAACCGATCACACGATGACTTTTAATCTCATTGCCATTCGCATCAAAGAAGAGGATAGCCGGTGGTCCAAACAGACCGAACGCTTTGAGCAGCGCCTGATCAATGTCGTCATTTGGGGTTACATCAGCCTGTAACAACAGCACGCTATTAAGCGCCTTCTGCACCTTCGCATCGGTAAAGGTCCGCTTCTCCATGATCTTACAATCGACACACCAGTCAGCGTAAAAATCAAACATCACCGCCTGGTTTTTCTGCGCGGCACCTTCCACCTCACGCTGCAGATCATCCAGACTCTTAATCGTCTTAAAGCTCAGGTGCTCGACCTTATTATTTGCGCCAGCCAACACTGAAGCGCCCTGCAACGGCTGCAATACATCACGCCCACCGGAAGCTGCGCCCAGCATCACAATCGCGCCATAAAACAGCATTGCGAGGCCAAGCCCTTTCCACAATTTCTGCCAACCAGTTGCATTAACTTCCAGTCGCGTTAACCCACCAAGATAAACGGCCGTGCCAATCAGTAAAATCGACCACAGGAACATCGTCGCCTGAGCCGGTGCGACACGCTCCAGCATCCAGATTGCGAGCCCTAGCATC
>Ga0316207_10003637_pt1 | contig 14118 bp, 13 predicted proteins | sample 6weekpyrite_MG_FD_204943 | JGI IMG/M metagenome (GOLD analysis project Ga0316207, IMG submission 204943) | Microbial mat bacterial communities from mineral coupon in-situ incubated in ocean water Damariscotta River, Maine, United States -... | ecosystem: Environmental > Aquatic > Marine >... | reverse complement strand
AGGTTTCTTCCTTGATGCGATGCGCGAATACGGCGTCGATCTGGAACTGGTTAGCCCATCCGATAGCGCCAAGCGCGGCAGCCAGCTAAGTTTCTACCACAAGGACGCCTACGCCATCTGTCAGGCGTTGATCGCGCGCGGTGTAATCGGCGATTTCCGCGATCCAGACATCTTGCGGCTCGGCTTTGCGCCCGCTTACCTGCGTTTTGCAGATATCGCCGAGGCAGCGCGGCATTTGTCCGAGGTGCTTGCAAGCGAAGAGTGGCAGCGTGAGGAATTCAACGCACGTTCGGCGGTGACTTAGTGAGGGGGAATTCATGCTTGGCAAGCTGTTCGGTGGTTTGAGAGCGGTGAGTGACAAGGCGGGCGGGCAAGAACCTTTGCCTGACTTGATCTATGTGCTTTTGCCAGAAGCCCTCGATCCTATCGACCGCGGCGAGAAATACGAAAACCCAATATCATTTGAACTAAGCCGTCAGAGCCTTGGAGAAATCAGCGGTGGCGGCTCACAGCTTGGCAACGAGAAGCCAGACGGAACAAGCGAAATAATCTTCTGCGGAATTGATATTGATACCTACGACGTTGAAACCACACGGAAGCTTCTTCATCGAGTGCTGCCAGAACTCGGGTGTCTCAGCGGGACGCAAGTTCACTACCGATCTTTGAATCAGCCACTGCTTGATGAATTTGATGGAGTAGGCTGGTCGCTGGAGAAACATCGCGAAATGCTGCATCCAGGCTTTGGCATCTAAGCCTCCAGCTCAATATCCCAGTAAAGCCAGTCCCGCCACGTTTCGTGCAGATAGTTGGGCGGGAATTGCTTGCCTTGCCGTTGCAACTGCCAGCTGGTCGGGCGGATCGGCTTCATCTGCACTGGCATATGCGCCTGTTTGGGCGTGCGGCCGCCTTTCTTCATATTGCATGGCGCGCAGGCGGTGATGATGTTCTCCCACGTTGTCTTGCCGCCAAGACGGCGCGGGATAACATGGTCAAAGGTCAACGTGTTGCTGCTGCCGCAATACTGACATTCAAACTTGTCCCTGAGGAACACGTTGAAGCGCGTGAAGGCAGGAAACTCGCTTTGCTTCACATATTGCCTAAGCGCGATCACGCTGGGGATTTTCATGTCGAGGCTGGGTGAATGGACCTCTCGATCATAGCTGGCCACGATATCGACCCGGTCGAGGAACACCGCTTTGATCGCGGTCTGCCAAGGCCACAGGCTCAACGGATAATAGGAAAGGGGCGTGTAATCGGCATTGAGCACCAATGCCGGGCAAGACGAAAGGTTGCGATCCGGATCGTCCTGTGCGCTGCGAAACCGCGCTGCATTTTCTATCAGTTCGGTCTTGAACACGGTTTGGCGTTCCTCCCTGATTGATAGCGAACATGCCGTGCGCTTTACCTAACGCCTAGATGGAGCGCGCAGGCTATCCACAGTGTGTCGCCAGCCATAAGCTGCGAATAGCGCAAGGAATTGTCCTGTGGCATGGATGCAGGACATGGATAATCCGCCGCCCATTGTGACCCGTTTCGCCCCGAGCCCCAATGGCGCAATGCATCTAGGCCATGCCTATTCCGCGATCTTTGCGCATGACCTTGCCAAAGAGGCAGGCGGCGAGTTTCTGCTCAGGATAGAAGATATCGACGGCGCCCGTTCGCGCGCTGAACTGGCCGATGATTTTCGGCGCAACCTTGAATGGCTGGAGCTTGAATGGCGCGAAGTGCCTGCGCAATCCACCCGGCTCGACACTTATGCTCAGGCGGCAAGCAAACTTGTTGCGCGCGGCCTGCTCTATCCCTGCACCTGCACGCGAAAACAGGTCGAAGCAGCCAGCACAGGGCGCGGGGAGGAGGGGTTCCTCTATCCCGGCACCTGCAAGAACAAGGCAATCGATCCTGCACAACCAGCGGCATTGCGGCTCGATGTAGCAGCGGCGATGCGCGAGATTGGAGAGCAGGTTTGGACCGACGAGGTAGCGGGCACGCTGCCTGTCGACCCGAGCGGTTTTGGCGATGTAGTGATCGTGCGCAAGGATGCGCCTGCTAGCTATCATCTGGCGGTCACGTTGGATGATGCAGCCGATCGAATAACGCTGGTCACACGCGGCAAGGATTTGTTCGCCTCAACCCACATCCACCGCATCCTGCAACACCTGCTCGATCTGCCGATCCCGCATTGGCACCATCATGAATTGTTGGTGGATGATGACGGGCAAAAGCTCGCCAAAAGACGCGGATCGCCTGCGCTTTCGCAGCGCCGCGAGGCCGGCGAAGATGGGCGGTTGCTTGCCGAGAAACTCAGGTTGCGAAAATTGGAGGGTGGCATTTAGCGCAAAAGCGTCCATCTATGGCCCATGAACTACATCCTCATCCCCGTTCTCATCGTGCTTTGCATTCTGGTTGTTGTGTCGCTGGTTCGCGGCATCATCGCCTTTCTCAAGACGACCAAGGTCGATTTGGAAACTGGTGAAGCTGAAACGGTCACTGAAATGCAGCTGATGCAGAACAAGGCGATGTTCGCACGCATCAAATACCAGTTTGCGGCGATTGTCGTTGTCGGGTTGCTGGCGCTGCTTGCCAGCTAAACCTGGCGACCACAGCCCGCCAAAGGATCGCTTTGATGGTCAAGCTCAACAAGATTTACACCCGCACCGGCGATGATGGCACAACCGGCCTCGTTGATGGATCACGCGCTGCAAAACACTCAGCGCGTATCGCGGCAATCGGCGCGGTAGACGAAGCCAATTCGGTCTTGGGTTTTGCGATTTGCGCGGTTGAAAGCGACGCGCATCGCACGATGCTCACACGCATCCAGAATGACCTGTTTGACCTTGGCGCTGATTTGGCGACACCGGCGGAAAATGGCGATTTCACGCCTTCAGAAATGGTCTTGCGCGTAGTCGATGCTCAAACCGTGTGGCTGGAAAGCGAAATTGACGCGCTGAACGAAGCGCTTGAACCGCTCACCAGTTTCGTTTTGCCCGGCGGCTGCGAAGCGGCAGCCAGAGTGCATTTGGCTCGCGCCTCCACGCGCGCTGCCGAACGGTTCATGACGCTGTTGGCAGGAGAAACCGAGGTGAACCCGGCTGCGCTGGCCTATATCAACCGATTGTCAGACTTGCTGTTTGTCCTTGCCCGCATTCTCAATGATGGCGGCAAGACCGACGTAAAATGGGTTCCGGGCGCAAACCGCTAAGGAACGGCCTAGTCACGGGCAAACTTCCTCGCTAGGGCTCGCGCTTTGCTGCACTTGCGAAGGAAAGAGAGCCATGCGCAACATCGCCGTAATCGGAGCCGGTCAAATGGGCACGGGTATTGCCCAAACGGTGGCTGCCCATGGCATGAAGGTGATGTTGTCTGACATCGACCTCGCCACTGCCGAAGCGGGCAAGGGCAAGATTGAAGATGCGGTCACAAAACTGGTTGGCCGCGGCAAGATCGAGGCTGATGCTGCTGAGGCGCTTCTTTCCAAAATCACCCCTGTTGCCGACTACGCGCCGATGGCCGATGCCGATCTGATTATCGAAGCAGCGACCGAGCGTGAAGAAGTCAAACTCAAGATCTTTGAGCAAGCGGGCAAGGTGTTAGGCGCAACCTCGATCATGGCTTCGAACACCAGTTCGATCCCTATCACGCGCATGGCGAACCATTCGCCCGACCCAGAACGTTTTATCGGTCTGCATTTCTTCAATCCTGTGCCGGTTATGGGGCTGATCGAGGTCATCCCCGGCCTCGCCACCGCGCAGGTATCAACCGATCGCGTCACGACCTTTGCAGAAGGGTTGGGCAAGCAGGTTGTTACCAGTCAGGATGAACCAGGATTTGTCGTCAACCGCATCCTTTTGCCGATGATCAACGAGGCCGTATTCGTGCTTGGCCAGTCGACCGCCGGTATCGAGGATATTGACAAGGGCTGTCGTCTCGGCCTCAACCACCCGATGGGCCCGTTGCAATTGGCCGATTTTGTCGGGCTGGATACCTGCCTCGATATTATCAACGTGCTCTATCAGACCACTAAAGACACGAAATATCGCCCCGCACCTTTGCTGGTTAAGTATGTCGAAGCAGGCTGGTTGGGCCGCAAGACAGGCCGCGGCTTCTACGATTATTCAGGCGACGCGCCCGAACCAACGCGCTGACGCGTCAGTTCTCAATCGAGATTTCTGGATTGTCCTGCCCGCTACTTGGCGGGTTGAGCGGCGGTGCGCTGGGCGAAGCGCCAGAACGCACGCTAGCGCTTGATCCTGATCCACTGCCCGAAGGCGCAGAACTTGCCTGACGTGGGCCGTTTGAGCTTTCCGGCGAAAAATTGCCAAATGCAGGTTCGACCAATTCGTTTCCGCCCGTCGTTTGGTTCCAGCCACGATTGCCGACTGTGTCGGTTGCCGCAGCGCCCCAGTCATCATCGAAATCGTCCTCACCGCCAGCATCGGCCCAGGTTGTTGTTTGAGCCGCCGGACGCGGTGCGGCGGGCGCAGGTGCAACCTCGGGGTTGGCTACGCTTTCAGGATCTTCTCCCGCACCGGGAACGAACATGCCCGCGCTGAACGAGGCGACAATTGCAATCGCAATCGTCACACCAGCAAAGCCCAACGCGGCTTTCGGATTTGCAAACAAGCTCTTTGACATGGCCGAACGCATAGCGGATCGACGGTTAATGTTTGGTGCAAGCCAGCGTTAGTCGGCGCTTTTTATCAATCAAGCGCGCGTTTGAGCTCATAAAGCAGGTCCAACGCATCGCGGGGAGAAAGCGCATCCAAATCGGCTTCGCGCAGCCGCGCAGCTGTTGCTTCTTCAGCGCTCGGTTCGGCCTCTATCGGGGCGGCAGCGGCGAAAAGCGGCAATTCGCCCAATCCTGCGGCAAGGCCGCCAGTTTCATTGCGTGCCTGCTCAAGCTTTTCAAGCACTTGGCGCGCGCGCTGAACCACGGCATCAGGCACGCCAGCCAGCTTGGCGACGGCCAGGCCGTAGGAGCGGTCCGCTGGCCCCTCGGCAAGTTCATGCAGCAGCACCAGATCGCCTTTCCATTCTCTGGCGCGAACATGGTGGAGTGAAAGGTTCTGGCACGTCTCTGCCAAGCGGGCGAGCTCGTGATAGTGGGTTGCAAACAGGCATCGGCATTCAATCCGCGAATGCACCGCTTCGACCACCGCCCATGCCAGAGCGAGCCCGTCATAGGTCGATGTCCCGCGCCCCACTTCGTCAAGAATGACAAAGCTGCGCTCTGTCGCCTGAGCCAGAATGGCAGCGGTTTCGACCATTTCGACCATAAAGGTTGAACGCCCGCGTGCTAGATTGTCCGATGCCCCGACACGGCTGAAAAGCCGATCGACGAGACCAATTCGGGCTGATTTTGCCGGAACAAAACAACCCGCCTGCGCCATCAAAACGATCAAGGCGTTCTGGCGCAGGAATGTCGATTTACCGCCCATATTCGGCCCGCCGATCAGCCAGAGCCGATCATCGTTGCTCAAGGAGCAATCATTGGCGACAAAACGCTCGCCGGCCTTGTCTAGCGCGGCTTCGACAACGGGATGGCGCCCGGCAGTGATCGAAAGTCCGGGTGCGTCTGTGATTTCAGGGTTGCACCAATCCCCTTCCGAAGCGCGCTCCGCATTGCCTGCACCCACATCGATGCGTGCTAATGCAGCCGCCGTCGCCGCGATAGTTTCGCGTGCCGAAGTGACCTCGCCGACAAGCTGCTCGAAATGCGCTTCTTCGGCTGCCAATGCGTGTCCGCCCGCTTCGGAAATACGTGAGGCTTCTTCGTGCAATGCCAGTGAATTGAAGCGAACAGCACCCTTCATCGTCTGCCGGTGGGTGAATCCGCTTTCAGGCGACATAAGCGTATCGCCATGGCGGCTTGGTACTTCAATGAAATAGCCAAGCACGCCATTATGCTTGATCTTGAGCGAGGCGATGCCGGTATCTTCGCGGTATCGTGCTTCCATTGCGGCAATTGCACGGCGGGCATTGCCCGATACTTCGCGCAGCTCATCAAGGCTTGCATCATAGCCATCAGCGACATAGCCGCCATTGCTGCGTTCTGTCGGCGGCGATGCAACCAATGCGCGTGACAACAGATCGGTGAGCGCGCCGTGCCCGGCAAGATGGGGGAGAATGGCATCAAGCAAGGCTGGCTTGTCACTCTCTTGCGATAGCCAGTCATACAGGCGGTGCGCTTCGCCAAGACCATCACGTATCTGGCCCAGATCACGCGGGCTTCCGCGCCCGGCTACCACGCGGCCCAGCGCCCTTCCGATATCGGGAAGCGACCGCAGTGCGTCGCGAAGATTGGCGCGTTCAATCGGGCGGTCGAGCCAAAACTCCACTAGCGACAGACGCCGTTCAATGGCACGCTGATCGAGCAGCGGTGCAGAAAGATCCTGCGCCAACAAACGCGACCCTGACCCGCTCGAACAGCGATCCAGTGCAGCGATCAAGCTCCCTGCGCGGCCGCCATTTTGGCTTTCTACGATTTCAAGGCTCGCCCGCGTAGCCTCATCCATCACCATACCGGCTGATTTTGCCCGCAGCACGGGCGGTAAAAGCAACGGCAATGTTCCGCGCCCGACATGATCGAGATAGGCGATCAGCCCGCCAGCAGCGGCAAGCATTGCGCGCGAAAAATCACCGAAGCCATCGAGGGTTGAAACGGCGTGAATTGTCTTCAGGCGGTCAGCACCTGCGTCGCTGGCAAAGGCGCTTTTTGCATGAAAGGCGGCTTCGTCCGGGCCATGATCCCAATCTTCGGGCACCACGACTTCTGTCGCTCCCAACCGTGCCAATTCAGCGCCAAGCATTTCTGGCGCGCACTCTTCGAGCACCATCGCACCGGTTGAGATATCGCAGCTGGCGATCCCGATATCGCCGCGCACTTCGGCAAGCGCGACGAGCAAGTTCGCGCGGCGAGGCTCTAGCAGGGCTTCTTCGGTGAGAGTGCCTGCGGTAACAAATCGCACGATATCGCGCGCGACCAGCGCCTTTGAGGTTGGCCGCCCTTCGCGTTTGGCGCGCGCTTTTGCTTCGTCGGGCGTTTCGACTTGCTCGGCAATCGCGACCCGCTGGCCCGCTTTGATCAGGCGTGCAAGATAACCCTCTGCTGCGTGAACAGGCACTCCGCACATTGCGACGGGCTCACCGTCATGTTCTCCGCGCGACGTTAGCGCGATGTCGAGGATGTTGGAGGCAATCTTTGCATCATCAAAGAACAGCTCGAAGAAGTCTCCCATCCGATAGAACAGCAATGACCCTCCCGCTTCGCGTTTGAGCGCGAGATATTGCTCCATCATCGGAGTTGGCTTGGAAGATGCAGAACCGGCCATTGCCACCGATAAGCCAGCCTAATGACGATTCGGAAAGGGAGCGTGCGATCTTTTCAACGCACTTTGGCCCCTATCTTCTCTATTGGGAGCAAGCTAAGCCATGCAAATGGTGCAATTGGTGGATTTCTAAGGGGGCATTCATGGCAAACGAAAACAAGGGCGGCTTTACCAGCCGCGAAGCGCTTTTTTATCACGAATCGGGTCGGCCCGGTAAGATCGAGATCGTCGCGACCAAGCCGATGACGACGCAGCGCGACCTTAGCCTTGCCTATTCGCCCGGAGTTGCGGTTCCGGTTGAGGCGATTGCCGAAGACCCTTCGCTTGCAAACCGCTACACCGCCAAAGGCAATCTGGTTGCCGTGATTTCCAACGGTTCTGCGATCCTTGGCTTGGGCAATCTGGGCGCATTGGCGTCAAAGCCTGTCATGGAAGGCAAGGCGGTTCTGTTCAAACGCTTCGCTGACGTTGACTCGATCGATATCGAGCTCGACACCGAAGACCCACAGGCATTCATTGACGCGGTCGCTCTGATGGAGCCGAGCTTTGGCGGGATCAACCTTGAGGATATCAAGGCGCCCGAATGCTTCATTATCGAAGCGGCTCTGCGTGAGAAGATGAACATTCCGATCATGCATGACGATCAGCACGGCACAGCGATTATCACCGCTGCCGGCCTGCTCAATGCTTGCCACCTTACAAACCGCAATATCGAGGATGTGAAGGTCGTTGTGAACGGCGCTGGCGCAGCGGCAATTGCTTGCACCGCTCTTGTCAAAGCGATGGGCGTGCAGCACGAAAACGTGATCATGTGCGACCGTAAGGGTCCGATCACACCGGGCCGTGACAATGTCGATCAGTGGAAGAGTGCACATGCGGTCGCAACCGATGCGACTACACTCGAAGAAGCGCTCAAAGGAGCTGACATTTTTCTTGGCCTTTCGGCGGCTGGCGCTCTCAAACCCGAATGGGTGGCGGAGATGGCTGACAAGCCGATCATCTTTGCAATGGCGAACCCGACGCCGGAAATCATGCCGGACGAAGCCAAGAAGGTCCGCCCCGATGCGATCATCGCAACTGGTCGCAGCGACTTCCCCAACCAGGTCAACAATGTCCTTGGCTTCCCGTTTATCTTCCGCGGCGCGCTCGACGTGCAGGCGACAACGATCAACGAGGAAATGAAGGTTGCCGCGGCAACTGCAATCGCTGAACTCGCGCGCGAACGCGTGCCCGAAGAAGTGGCGAGCGCCTATGGCAAGAACCAGAAGTTCGGGACCGACTACATTATCCCGGCACCGTTTGATCCGCGCCTGATCGAAGTTGTTTCCTCGGCTGTTGCAAAGGCGGCGATGGATTCAGGCGTTGCAAAGAGCCAGATCGACGATTTCGAGGCCTATGGCGTATCATTGCGAGCGCGCCTCAACCCGACAACATCGGTGCTTACCGGCGTTTACAACGAAGCAAAATCCAACCCTAAACGTATGGTTTTTGCAGAGGCGGAAGAGGAAGTCGTTTTGCGCGCTGCGATCCAGTATCGCGATTTCGGCCTTGGCAATCCGATCCTCGTTGGCCGCACAAAGGCGGTGATGAACAAGCTGCACCAGCTTTCGGTTTCAGACCCGGGCAGCTTCGACATCCAGAACTCTGCCGACAGCAGCCATGTGCCCCAAATGGTTGAATATCTTTACAACCGGCTACAACGCAAAGGCTATACCGAACGTGACGTGCGCCGGATGGTGAATCAGGAACGCAACGTATTTGCCGCACTGTTGGTGGCGCTGGGTCATGGCGATGGCATGATTACCGGCCTTACAAGGACATTCGCCCAGTCGGTGCGCGAGGTGAATATGGTGCTCGACAAGAAGGAAGATTGCCTTCCGTTCGGCATCCATATGATGATCGGCAAGAACCACACGACATTCCTTGCCGATACCACGATGAATGAACGGCCAAGCTCTGCCGAACTTGCGCATATCGCCAAGGAAACCGCCGCAGTCGCGCGCCGGATGGGCCATGAACCGCGCGTCGCGTTCCTGTCCTATTCGACCTTTGGCAACCCGTCTGGCCAGTGGCTCAGCAATATCCGTGATGCAGTGGCCATTCTCGACGCTGAAAATCCAGGCTTTGAATATGAAGGCGAGATGGCACCCGATGCCGCGCTCAATCCAAAGGTGATGGAGCTTTACCCCTTCAGCCGCCTGTCAGCGCCGGCAAACGTGCTGGTAATGCCGGGACTGCAATCGGCCAATTTGTCAGCCAAGATGCTGCGCGAGCTGGGTGCCAACACCACCGTTGGCCCAATGCTGATCGGTATGGAAAAGCCGGTTCAGATTGTGCCGATGACAGCGGCGGCTCCCGATGTGCTGACATTGGCGGCATTGTCGAGCGCAGGGATCGTGGGTTAGGCGAGTCTTTCCTCGATCGGCACATAGTCGATGTCGAACCCGAAATAGCGCGGCGAGAACACCGCGAGCCCGGCTTCGCTGCGCCATAATGGATCGCAGCGAAAACCGAGAACCGCGACTGCCTGACCGGTCTCATAGCCCGGATTGACCACGCCATCGCCGCTTTGCATGTCGATGATGGAAATCAGGTCGGGGCATGTGGCAACGACCGCGCCATCGCGGCGTGCGACGAGATGCTCGTTCTTGACGTTGGTTACAAAGTTCTGACCGGCGAAATCACCGTTTCCGGCAAGCCGCACTTCGCCCACAAGAAAGCCATCTTCATCGCGCCTTTCAACGTCAGCGACCGTGCCTGTAAACAACAGATAGCCATCGCCCGCTGTGCGAGCAGCTTCGACCGGATCAGCGCCTTGGGCTCGCGCCTCGCGCACCGCCTTGCCGATATTCATCGCAAGGCTGAGGCTGTCGGTGACCAGTGTCCCTTCGGCCTTGGCCTGGGCGCCGGTGATGGGGCTGTCTGTCACACCGCATTCGCGGCTGACGACTGCGATTGAGCGCAAGATATCTTCAGCACGGGTGGGATCACCAAGGTTTTCAACGATCATAGTATCGCCAAAGGGTGTGGCCGCGCCAATCGGGGTGAGCGGCACACCGGCCACTTTGACCGAGTGCTGGTTAATCTCTGGCACAGCGCGTCCGACTGTGTCAGCATCGAGCGCGGGCACGCCAAGACGCGCGGCAGTGGAAAGCCCTTCGGCAAGGCTTAGAGGCCCGATCTCTCCCATAATCACACCGGCAAATTTCTGTCCGACATGGCGTTCAAGCGCCTCGAATGCTGCCTGAACGGGCATTTCAACCGGGTTTTCAATCGCATCGAGCCGCGCCTGCATTTCATCGCTGGTTTCAGCAAGGCTGGCCAAGCCATAGGGGCACGCTACCCGGTCGCTGTCAGCAAGTGCTGCGACTGGCAGCATGGTGAAGGTAAGGCCTGCCTCTAGATCGTTGGCGATCAGTTCTCGCGCTTCGGCAAGGCTACCTCCGCCGCCTGTGCCAAGATACGAACTGCCCACAAGCGCATCTTCGAGCATGGTTGCATCGAGCGCGACAGCGTTTTCATTGGTATCAAGCGCCCCGCCAGATCCAGTGTCTGGCTCGATCTTTTTGCAGGCTGCCAATGTCCCGGCGGCGACCGCCAATCCACCTAAAAACTGTCTGCGTGATGCCACTTTGCGCCTCTCCACTGCTTGATATGAGCAGTCTGGCGCGCGCACCTCACAATTGCAATTCAGCGCCTGCGAAAGCGGAAATACCAAACTTCGTGATCGAACACTTGGCGCGCCTTTTGTTCGTAGCGCGTCTCGCACCAGCCGCTCGGGCGGTTCTGCCAGTTTGAAGGGCGCTCCACGATCCACTCAAATTCATCGGTGAAGCGTTGCATGACCATCAAGGCATGACGGACATAGACCGCATGATCGGTGCCGAACCGAAACTCGCCCCCCGGCTTCAACTTATCAGCAATGAGCTGAACAGGCCCATCATTCATCATCCGCCGCTTGGCGTGACGGGCCTTGGGCCAGGGATCGGGGTGAAGCAAATAGGCCATCGTCAATGCGCCATCGGGAATGCGTTGGAGCACTTCGATGGCATCGCCGTGATGAATGCGCACATTGGCGAGCCGCTGTTCTTCGACATGGGTCAGCGCCTGCGCGACCCCATTAAGGAAAGGCTCTGCACCGATCAATCCGTGATTGGGCAAGAGATCGGCGCGATAGGCAAGATGCTCACCCCCGCCAAAGCCGATCTCGAAATGCAAGGGGCAATCTTCGCCAAACAGCGCTTCTGCTGTGACCGGGCCGTCGGACGGAACCACGATTTTGGGCAGCAGATTATCGACCAGATCCTGCTGGCGGCCACTCAACGGCTTGCCGATACTGCGGCCATAAAGCCGGCTGAGAGTGGTAGGATCGCCTTCTTTGAATGCTGACATGGGCGCTCCGCTAGTCGGGTGACAGGCCGCTTGTCCAGTCAAAGAATTCGCAAATGCGGGTTGAGCACGCGAAGCACCCCGCCTATCGCGCGATTGATATGGAACAGTTGATCGACACATTCTACGCGCAGCCGCTCTGGGCTCAGACGGTAATCGGACTGCTGCTGTTGGCGATAACCGCGCTGGTTGTGAACTATGTTCTTAAACACGTGATCCTCCGGCTTGCTGCGCCATTCCTTGATCGCAAGACCAAGACGATCGACAAATCGGCGACCTGGCTGGCCACTGCTGCGCCACTGCTGATCGTCTCGCGCGGTATTGCACTGGTGCCGAACCTGCCTGCCGAGGTTTACGATGTGGTGAGAAACGGCGCGCAGGCGCTGGTGGTGCTTTCGGTTGCAATGGCGATTGTGAAAGCGCTAACTTACGTCAACGAGCTTTACGAGCGGCTTCCCCGGTCCCGCAATCGCCCGATCAAAGGCTATTTGCAGGTCCTTAAAATCATTGTCCTGTGCGGGGCTGCGATCATCCTCGTCTCGGTCCTGATTGACCAATCGCCCTTGCTGCTATTGTCTGGCCTTGGCGCGATTACAGCTGTGCTGCTGTTGGTGTTCAAGGACACAATCCTCAGCCTAGTCGCAAGCATTCAGCTCACCACCAACGATATGCTGCGTGTGGGCGACTGGATCACAATGCCCAGCATGGATGCCGATGGCGATGTGATCGACATCTCGCTCCATACGGTCAAAGTGCAGAATTTCGACAAGACAATCAGCACGATCCCGACGCATCGGCTGGTGTCCGATGCTTTTCAAAATTGGCGCGGGATGGCTGAATCGGGTGGTCGCCGGATTAAACGCAGCGTGGTGCTCGACCAGAACACGATCCGCTTCCTCAGCGACACCGAAGTGGACGAGCTTGAAAAGCTCAACGCGCTCAAAACCTACCTTGCCGATAAGCGTAAGGAGCTGGCCGAATGGAACGAAAGCGAGCTTGGCGGGGATGATGCGCCGGTCAATGCGCGCCGTATGACCAATATTGGCACCTTCCGCGCTTACATAATCGCGTACCTGCAACGCCATCCACGCATCGGCGATGGCTTCACGATGTTGGTGCGGCAATTGCCATCTGGGCCGCAGGGCGTTCCGATTGAGATCTATTGCTTCACCGACACAACTTCGTGGGGTGAGTATGAGAGCATTCAGGCCGACATTTTCGACCATCTTCTGGCGATTGTGCCTGAATTCGGACTGAGGCTGTTTCAGGAGCCTACAGGCCGCGATATGACTGACGGGCTGTCCCGGTAAATCTGACGCGACAGACCTGCACCACAAACAAAAATCGCCCGAAGCATAGCTCCGGACGATCCTTGAAATCAGTTATCTGATCGAAGCTTATGCAGCTTCTGCTTCATCCTGCGGATCGCGTAGCACGTAGCCGCGGCCCCAGACGGTTTCGATGTAGTTTTCGCCTTCGCATGCATGGCTGAGCTTCTTGCGCAGCTTGCAGATAAAGACGTCTATGATCTTGAGTTCAGGTTCGTCCATGCCGCCATAGAGGTGGTTGAGGAACATTTCCTTGGTCAGCGTTGTGCCTTTGCGCAGGCTGAGCAATTCAAGCATCGCGTATTCTTTGCCGGTGAGGTGGACGCGGGCGCTGTCTACTTCGACAGTTTTTGCGTCCAAGTTCACGGCGAGTTTGCCGGTGCGGATGATCGACTGGCTGTGGCCCTTCGAACGACGCACAACAGCGTGAATGCGTGCAACCAGCTCTTCGCGGTGGAACGGCTTGGTCACATAATCATCTGCGCCAAAACCGAACGAGCGGATCTTGCTGTCCATTTCGGCAATGCCCGAAAGGATAAGAACCGGCGTCTGCACCTTGGCAACGCGCAGTTTCTTGAGCACGTCATAGCCGTGCATATCTGGCAGGTTCAGGTCGAGCAGGATGATGTCGTAATCATACAGCTTGCCCAGATCGAGGCCTTCTTCGCCCAGATCGGTTGCGTAGACATTAAAGCCTTCAGTTGTGAGCATGAGCTCAATGGCTTTCGCCGTTGTCGGCTCGTCCTCAATAAGCAGCACTCGCATTTCCGGTCCCCTAGTTGTCCCAAATGTGACGGACATCATGTGCGTGGTAACGCCTCGTAAAGAGGTGTTGCCATGTATTAACCACGCAAGGTCTGAACGGAAAAGGTTAACGTCGCGTAAAAGGTCTGCTCAGAAAATTTGTGAGTCTTTTGAGTCACAGGTGGAAACCCGTGGTTTTGAAGGGCTTGGGCGCCTTGCATTGCAAACAGGTGGTCTAGAGGTTCTGTAACTTCTTGGCCCGGCGGCGTTGGGCGCTGGACCCGATCCCTACAGCTTCGCGATACTTTGCAACCGTTCGCCGGGCGAGATCG
>Ga0316207_10003636_pt1 | contig 14119 bp, 14 predicted proteins | sample 6weekpyrite_MG_FD_204943 | JGI IMG/M metagenome (GOLD analysis project Ga0316207, IMG submission 204943) | Microbial mat bacterial communities from mineral coupon in-situ incubated in ocean water Damariscotta River, Maine, United States -... | ecosystem: Environmental > Aquatic > Marine >... | reverse complement strand
ATTGCAGCCAGCGGCTACAGTTCACAGGCCTTTGCCCCGCACTTCCCGCATACCACGCGTAAGACAGAAACCAAGACCTGTACCGATTGTCACCTGTCGGAGGCGAATGACAATAATGCCATCATGTCGCAGTTGTTGTTGTTCGGTACCAACTTCGTGAATTTTGTGGGGTATTACGCCTGGGTCGGTACTGAAGACCAGATCATTGGCCAACGTGTTACGGAGTGGGATGAACCCCAGGCCGTTATTGGCAGTTACCTGCACAAGTATGCCTACCCGGATTGGTTCAAAAACCACCTGGATAACAACCGTGTACTGCCGGAAGAACTGGAATATGTCTTCCGTCATGAATCCAACTTTGCCAACTGCCTACAGATGCGTGGTGAATACCTGTTCGTATCCGAAGGCGAAAATGGCACCCAGGCCTACGACATCGCCAGTATCGCCAACAAGGGTATTTCGCAGCGTGTAATCACTGCACCGTTCAGCCCACTTGGCCACAACACGCGTATCAAGTCGAAGAATGCGACCTGTGTGGTATTACCAACTAACCAACCGATTCATGCTGTGCGTAGCCGCAGTGAGATGATGCAAAAGGTTAACCTTGAACAGCAGATGCACCCAATCTACGACAACATGTTCATTACCGACTCTGAAGAGGGGCTGATCGTTGCTGACGTCAATACACTGGCTGATGGTGAACCACGTAACAACTTCTTCGAACGAACTGTTACCTGGAATGAGAATGGTGTTCTGAACGGTGCCAGCCACCTGACAATTGGTGGTTACTACTTCTACATCACAACACCGAAGGGTGTGGTTGTCCTGAACATGAATGACCCTGCAAAACCGAAACTGGTGAAGGTCATTCCTATGAAGAACCCACGTGCGACTGCCTTGCAGTTCCGCTACCTGTTCGTGACTGATGATGAAGGCTTCAAGGTTATCGATGTCACCACACCAGAAAATGCAAAACTGGTCAACAATGCCTTCGTACCGATGAAAGACGGCAAACGTATCTACGTTGCCCGAACCTATGCCTACGTCGCCGGTGGTGAAGAAGGCCTGGTGATTATTGATGTAGAAAAAGCCGAACAACCCAAGTTGTACATGAAGTACACCGCAGAGGGTCAACTTAATGATGCACGCGATGTTGTCATTGGCACCACAAATGCATCGCTTATTGGCTATGTTGCTGATGGCAAGAATGGCATCAAGGTACTGCAACTGACGTCACCCGACTCACAGCCTCGTTTCTACGGCTTCAGCCCTGAACCTGTGCCCGAACTGATTGCGACTGCACCGACACGCAAACCTGCACTGTCGTTATCGAAAGGTCTGGATCGTGACCGTGCGGTCGATGAAACAGGTGGTCAGATCGCCATCTTTGGTCGAATTGGCTCACGTCCATTTAACCTTGAAGAGATGCAGAAGCTCTACCTCGACGAGCATGGTGCACCGTATTTCGTTCATGATGAAGCCAAACTAGAAGACATCGCGCGGTAACAAGCCATGCTCGAAGCCCATATGCTGGCCGCTGAACGCGGCGGTCAGCGGCTTTTCTCAAATATTTCCTTTAACCTGCAAGACGGTGACCTGTTACACGTAGCCGGAAGCAATGGTGCAGGCAAAACTACACTACTTAGGATGCTCTGTGGACTCACCCTCCCCGCTGAAGGTGATATCCGCTGGTATCAACAATCTATCCGGGCTAACCGAGACAGTTATAATAATGAACTGCTCTATATCGGTCATCGCGGTGGCATGTACAGTGATCTCAATGCCTGCGAGAACCTGCGCCTGTGCTCAAACCAACTCGCCTCGCGTCCTCTGATTTTCTCTGCACTCGAAGAGGTCGGTTTATCCGAACATTGCCAAAAGCCCCTGCGGTTACTCTCACAAGGTCAGCAGCGTCGAGTGGCCCTGGCAAGGTTATTACTGGAATCACGTAAGCTGTGGATACTTGATGAGCCGCTGACAGCGCTCGACAGTGGTGCCGTCGACTGGTTTGCCGGGCGACTCGCCGCGCATATCAAACAGGGTGGGATAGCCGTGCTCACCACCCACCAGGATGCCACATTTATTTCACGAGTCACTGTTAGCGTGGTGCTTGGATAATGCCCGTTGAGATGACACCCGGCACATTCGAGGCATGGTTGCGTGTACTGAAACGCGAGCTGTTACTTGCCTATCGGCAACGCAATGACATCCTCACGCCACTCATTTTTTTCATTATCGTAGTTAGCCTGTTCCCACTTGGCATTGGGCCAGAAGCCAAGACCCTGCAATTAATTGCGCCTGGCGTTATCTGGGTTGCAGCGCTACTGGCAACCTTGTTATCACTGCCACGCATGTTTAATAACGAGATCCATGATGGCACGCTGGAACAACTATTACTTTCACCCCAACCTGTCAGCCTACTGATTTCAGCGAAAATACTTTCTCACTGGCTAACCACGGGATTGCCACTGGTCGTTATTAGCCCGGTGATCGCACTGACCCTGCATATGGATAATACGGCCTTAATATATACCGTCATAACACTCTTACTTGGCAGCCCGATATTGAGCCTGGTGGGTGCAGTGGGCGCGGCGTTGACGCTCGGCCTACGGGGAGGCGGTGTTTTACTCGCCCTACTGGTTCTACCGCTTTACATACCCGTACTTATCTTTTCGACAGGCGCGATCATTGCAGCAGGTAATGGCTTCCCGGTTGATGGCCAATTGTCGCTATTAGCTGCCTACTTGGTCGTAGCACTTGTATTTATTCCCTGGGTCACGAATCATGCGCTACGTGTTTCACTCGATTAAGCCATCTTGCAGGCGCATCTGGTAGACTAAACATATGTACGAAGCATTAAAAAACAGGCTAATACAGTGATCTTCCAGAAGCTCGCCGCCCCCAAGTATTTTTACCCCTTCGCAGGCAAACTCCTGCCCTGGGTAGCTGGCCTATCCATCATTACCCTGCTTGCCGGCTTATACCTGGGTCTGTTTGTTGCCCCGCCGGATTACCAGCAGGGTGAAACCGTACGGATAATGTTTGTCCATGTACCCGCTGCCTGGATGTCGATGTTCGTCTACGCCATGATGGCTGGGGCATGCGCCATTGGCCTGGTCTGGAAAATACGCCTGACCGATACCTTTGTTACCGCCTGTGCCCCGATTGGTGCCTCTTTTACACTGATAGCCCTGCTAACTGGCTCTTTATGGGGCAAGCCCATGTGGGGAACATGGTGGGAATGGGATGCAAGGCTAACATCAGAATTGATTCTATTATTCCTGTATCTCGGGTTTATGGCACTGCAATCTGCCATTGATGACCCGCGCCGTGCCGCGCGTGCCGGCGCAATCCTCGTGCTCATTGGCGTCATTAACCTGCCTGTAATCCATTACTCCGTCGAGTGGTGGAACACCTTGCACCAACCTGCCTCGGTGGCACGTGTTGACGGGCCAACCATCCATAGCAGTATCCTTACCCCTCTACTGGTGATGGCAACCGCATTCAAACTGCTCTTTTTCAGCATCGTCCTTGTTAGAATGCGAGCGGCTATCATTGAGAATGAAGCCGGTTCACGCTGGCTGCAGGAGCAAGGTGTATGAACTGGGCATCGTTTTTCAACATGGGTGGGTACGCACTATATGTATGGGGCAGCTATGCAGTTGCTGCTGTTATACTTATACTAAATGTCTGGCTACCATTGCGTCGCTATCGAAAATTGAAACAAACATTGAAACAACGTTATGAAACCTCGTCATAAAAAAATTGGCTTTATTGCTTTCGCAGTTGCAGGACTAAGCGTTGCGACCCTGCTGGTACTCAATGCCTTTAGCAGTAATATCGTGTTCTTCTTTACCCCTACCCAGATAGCTAACGGTGAGGCCCCCATCAATCAAACCTTCCGTCTTGGCGGTATGGTAAAGGCCAATAGCGTTACGCGTAGTGATGATGGCCTTCAAGTAAAATTCGTTGTGACAGATACCCTCAAGGACATACCCGTCAGCTATACCGGTATTCTTCCCGACCTGTTCCGAGAGGGCCAGGGTGTCGTGACCCAAGGTAAGCTCCATAACGACGGCAAATTTACGGCCGAACAGGTGCTTGCCAAGCATGATGAGAAGTATATGCCACCCGAGGCGGCAGCAGCACTGGAAGCAGCGGCTAAGACCCTGATTTTACCCGAATAAACCTTTCGCTGTTATTAACGGTAAGCCATCCTCAGTCAGCCTGGTTTCTGGTATGATGTGCACACTTTAACCCGGCTCAAATGCGCCTGTTCAACTACGTTATGAAAACAAGCCTGCTAAACCGCTTCTTATTACCGTTTCTTATCATCAGCACTGTTGTAGTCGGAGGCTTCCAGTTATACCCACTGTTGAATAAGCCTGTGCTTGACCGCGATAAGCTGCATGCAACGGTCTTTACTACACCGCGCATCATTGATCCATTTACACTGACTGATCACAACGGCACTTCATTTACTGAAGCCAGCTTTAAAGACAACTGGTCGTTCGTCTTTTTTGGTTATACCAATTGCCCTGATGTCTGCCCGAATACACTATCGATCATGAATGTGACCGCAAACTTGTTGGGCAAGGATGAACAGGACCGTAGTGTGCCACGATTTATCATGGTCTCGGTTGATCCTGAACGCGACACTGTTGAGCAGCTTGGTCAGTACATGCCCTATTTCAACAAGGCCTTTATCGGGCTAACGGGGAAAAATAAACAGGATGTCGACACACTGACTAAACAATTTGGCATCCCTTATTTTCTCAAGAAAAAATCTGCCGAGGACATTCAGTACGGCGTTGACCACAGCGGTGCTATCTTGTTGGTAAACCCACACGGTAACCTGCATGCATTATTCTCAGCACCACACGATGCTAAGCAGCTTGCTGATGAGTTCACACAAATTCGTAATGTCTATGAGTACTAATTATGCGTCATACTATAGCCGTATTTCTTTTATTCCTTACTTTCCAATCTGCTTTCGCTGAGACCGTCGTTACCCGTGATGCCTGGATACGTGAAGCGCCTCCGGTAAGCCGCGTGCTTGCCGGTTACGTTGAAATCATTAATAACGGCAATAAAGATGTACAACTTGTCGACGTGTCCAGCAAAGGCTTCAGCAAAGTCGAGTTGCACGAGACAATACTCAACAATGGGCTCAGTAAAATGCAGCAACAGGACCAAATTAACATCCCTGCAGGCTCATCAGTTGAACTAAAACCTGAAGGCATGCACATGATGCTCTTCAACCCTGTGGCGGCGCTCAAAGCTGGCCAGCATGTGCAGCTGGAACTCCATTTTAACGACGGGAAAAAACAGCTCGTCGATTTTTCTGTCCGAAAAGTAACCGGTGGTACTGATCACAGCCATCACCACATGCATCATTAATAATGAAATCTGTACTTGCCCTTTTATTTGTCCGACTTGTTCCACAACATGGCTTGTCGAACCTTGTTTTTCGATTGACTCGCATTCGCACACGCTGGTTAAAGAATATTTTAATCAAGCGGTTTATTGCCTGGTTCAATGTTGATATGAGTATTGCCCTTGAACCGGATCCCTGCGCGTATAAAGACTTTAATTCTTTTTTTACACGACCCTTAAGAAAAGATGCTCGACCAATCTGTGACAACGGTCTGTGCTGCCCTGTAGACGGCGCGATTAGCCAGCTCGGGCATATCGACCAAACCCGTATTTTTCAGGCAAAGAGCCATCACTATTCACTTAATAGTCTACTTGGTGGCTCTGAAACACTTACCTCGAAATTTGTAAATGGCAGTTTTTGTACGATCTACCTCTCACCACGTGACTACCACCGAATCCATATGCCAGTGGATGGCACGTTAAATGAAATGATCTATGTCCCGGGCAAGCTTTATAGTGTGAATACCTATACGGCTGAAACCGTGCCTGACCTATTTGCCGTGAACGAGCGTGTTATTAATATTTTTGAAACCGAGCATGGCCCAATGGCGCTCATCCTGGTCGGTGCCATAAACGTTGGAAGTATGGAAACCAGCTGGCATGGTGATGTTACCCCGCCTTATGGCAAAACCATTAATCGCTGGAAGTACGAACAAGACGCCGTGAAACTTAAACGCGGCGAGGAAATGGGGCGTTTTAATATGGGCTCTACTATTATCCTACTGTTTCCAGAAGGAAAAACTGACTGGTTAAGTGCACTTTCAGCCGGCACAACCGTACAAATGGGCCAGCCCCTTACACAAAATTAGGCGATCCACCTACAGCCTGAATCACGCTCACCCTCTAGTGGTTTTCCATTAAAAATTTATGCTAAGAACTGTGTAATTTTCCTTGCAGGTGATTCAAGGTGAATTTGTCACAGCTGTGGCGATGACTTGTTAACAGCATTCTACTGCGCTGCAGTCCAGACTATGGAGAGTCTAAAAAAATGAATGAGCTGACCATGAAATTGATTGAACAAACAAATATCGTGACGGTATGGGCGGTGTTCGCTGTTCTGGTACTTGCACCACTGCCCGTTATTCTATAGTCACCCTGCGTGTCATACCCGCCATTGTCACGCCCGATATACCGGGAAGGCAACAACATCCTGGATGTGCGTTAGTCCTACCCGCAACATAACCAACCTGTCGATCCCCAGTGCAACACCAGAACAATCCGGCAAACCATTATTCAGTGCGTGTAGAAAATGTTCATCTAATGGAAATTGCTTTTTACCATTGTGCCCACGTTTCAGGTTATCCGCTTCAAAACGTCGACGCTGCTCACGCTGATCGGTTAATTCATGAAAACCATTTGCCAGTTCAACGCCATCCACGAATAATTCAAAACGCTCAGCCACCCGGTTGTCTGTTTCGCTGAGTCTAGCCAACGATGCTTGCGATGCGGGGTAGTCATAAACAAAGATAGCTTCGTCTCCCAATGATGGAATGACCACCTGGTCCATTAACAGGTCAAGCCATGCATCTGGATCATTATCCATTCCGATAACATCACCTGGACCATGTTGTTCACTATAACGCTGAAGTTCTGTAGCCGATGCCGTTAATGGATCGATGCCAATCGTCTCCATAAATGCCTGTTGAAAAGTAATACGCCTGAACGTCTGCCCACGATCAAGTACCCCGCTCACCAGGGCTTCAACCTCATCCATTAGGCCATGAAGATCCAACTCAACGCGATACCATTCAAGCATAGTAAATTCCGGGTTATGAAACTGTCCTGCTTCACCATCACGAAACACTTTACAGATTTGGTACATCGAACCATAACCGGCTGCCAGCAGCCGCTTCATTGGAAATTCGGGGGAGGTATGAAGGTAGAGTTCGCCTGTCCCTGACGGGCCAGGACCTTCATACTTAGTCATGAAACTGTCAATATTTGGATCTGTGTTAGCTGCGCGCGACAAGGTGGGCGTCTCGACTTCAAGAGCGTCACGCTGCAAGAAAAATTCACGCAGCTGTCGCATGATTTCTGCGCGTTGCCGCAGTACAGCAACCGTTGCCGTTGGTTGCCAGTCCTGCTCAGACATCAAAATACCTTAAGCGCATACAGGGGTGTCGAGCCTACTATTCTTCCTTGGCACGAGAAACATATTCACTTGTGCGGGTATCGATCTTGAGTAACTCACCTTCATCAATAAACAACGGCACTCGTACAACAGCACCCGTCTCCATGGTTGCAGGCTTGCCGCCGCCGCCTGATGTATCACCACGTACTCCGGGATCTGTCTCAGCGACCGTCAGCAATACAAAATTCGGCGGTGTAATGCTCAACGGGCTACCGTTCCACAGCGTCACGGTGCACATATCCTGTTCCTTGAGCCACTTGGTGTTATCACCCACTGCATTTGCGTCGGCACCGTGTTGTTCGAAGCTATCCGGATCCATGAAATACCAGAATTCTCCGTCATTGTAGAGATACTGCATTTCAGTATCCATCACATCGGCAGCCTCAACAGATTCACCTGATTTATAGGTACGATCAATCACCCGCCCTGTCTTTAAGTTACGTATTTTGACACGGTTGAATGCCTGACCTTTACCCGGTTTCACAAACTCGTTTTCGACAATCGCACACGGATCGCCATCGATCATGAGCTTGAGTCCACTGCGAAATTCATTGGTATTGTAACTGGCCATACTGTCCTCACTATATATTCAATGCAGTCGCCTGCAGCGACCAGCATGGGGTATCATGCGGGTCAGATATTCGTCTCAGGTGCGTATGATACAGGTAACCACAGCAAGTTTGCAGTTCGATAATTGGCAACAGGCCATGGCACGGTCAATTTCTGACCCTGCCGCACTCCTCCGGTACCTGGAACTGCCTGATTCATTACTACCTTCTGCCCAGAAAGCCACAAAATTATTTGGTTTAAAGGTCACTCATGCCTACCTTGACCGGATAAATGCCTCAGATCCTGCCGACCCCCTGCTTCGCCAGGTTCTGCCACTCGACGCTGAGCTTGAGCAAACCAGTGACTATTCGTCTGATCCTGTTGGTGATCACGAAGCCATTCGCACACCTGGTTTACTTCAAAAATACAACGGCCGGGCATTGCTACTGACAACCGGTGCATGCGGTATACATTGTCGCTATTGTTTCCGCCGCCATTTTGATTATGCGTCCTCAAACCCCGCTAGCGAAGACTGGCAGGCGGCAATCACTACACTTACACAAGACGCCTCGATCACTGAAGTTATCTTGAGCGGCGGTGACCCGCTCAGCCTGACCGATAACAAGCTTCAACACCTGATCAGCATGCTCGAGGACATATCGCATATCAAACGGCTGCGTATACACACACGGCTGCCTGTCGTGCTACCAGAGCGTGTGACGACAATGCTCAGTGACATACTTGCATCGTCATCGCTACAGATTATTACCGTATTACATATAAATCACGCCAACGAAATTGATAACCACGTAGAAACCGCCTGTGAAAGACTCAGAGAAACTGGAAGCTGGCTACTTAACCAGTCTGTGCTACTGGCAGGTGTCAATGATAATCATGAATCGTTATGCATGTTAAGTGAACGCCTAAGTGAGTGTGGCATTCAACCTTACTACTTACATCAGCTTGATAAGGTACAGGGTGCGGCTCATTTTGCTGTGGATGATGAAAAAGCACGCCAACTCGTCAACCAGATCAGGGCCACATTACCTGGCTACCTTGTACCACGCCTGGTGCGTGAACAGGCAGGCGCACACAGCAAAAGTCCTTTATAGGCGGTAATTTATAGGGATATTATAATCCATAACATTAGTAAGCCAGATTTTTTCTGATATACTTTATTGTTAATGGAGTTTGGCAGGAACGTCCCTGTTATGCGCATGGGATGGAATGTTGAACATTTAATCAACGAGAATGTGCATATGTCGGAAATCGTCGATCTAAAAGGGCTGGCTATCCCTGATCAGTCGGCACCGATAAAGACATCCTTTGATGTGCGCCCAAGGCTCATTGAAAAATGGATCGTCAACTTGCCCATGGCCAACCTGGGTGAAACGTCCAAACTCGTCTTCAAGGCCGTCGTCGAAATCAACCGACTAGAATTATCTATACAAAAGCGGTTTAAAGCACTCGAGTTACTCCGCAAACCCTGCCAATACGTTGTCGAAGCACTTGAAAAACATTTTGCCGGGCATCCACTGCCACTTAATAGCCGTAACAGGAAAATTTCTGAATTGTCGCGTGCGATCCTCTCAGAACTTGCTGTTGGCTTTAAAGTTATTGCACGACAGATAGAGGCTTCCACACGGCCTGATTTGAAGTTACTCACCTGTGTCCTTCACCGCGCGGTAAAGTACGAAGGCCAACTTTTATTACGCTCATACCAGATATATGTCCCCTTTCCACGTGGCATCTGGAAAGAACTTAACACAATATATCTTTTTGCTGAGTCTTATGAGTTACTCGAGCAGGACGTCAAAGATCCCCTATGCACCATCAATGCTAATAACACGATCAGCACACTCTATCGTAAAATATTACTGCTCTCTCTTGCTATGCCATACCGACTCCGTCGAGGTGAGATTGACAAAGTATGTGCACTGCTTGACCGTTTCATCGAATCCTCCCATATCGACAGCATTTCACCGCAATCCAATCCTAGTGCCCTGTTCCTCGTTGACCTGGCTAAAGATAACCCACCAGGGTATCTTGCGATGTATAAAGAAAGTGATTATCGCTACTGCAGGCTGATCAACACCAGTGAAATGGTGATCAATATCAATAATGAATACCAGTCTAAAAACACCGATTTGCTCAACGTCATTACAACTGATCTTCTGGATCGTCTTCTCTCTACCTGGAGCGTGATGGCAAAGCGTGGCTTCTCACGAATAAATAAAGAATCGGCATTTGCGGAAGTCGCATTGGGATTGAGCGCAGCTCATCACTTTGTCAGTGGCGAACAGCCTTTCTCACCCTTCCCAAACGAAGATGATGCGCGTTTCCCGAGCGCAACCTCTGACTTCCATACAACAAAGGTTGCTGCGCTCTCAGATGTCGTCAAAGGGCCTGATGTGTGGAATATGAATTACACATATTCAGAAAACGATCCCACCAACGCGGGTTCTCCAACAACGTCTCTGAACGCGGATACAACTGACTTGCAAGGATACGAATACCAGACAGTGATGCTCAGCATCGCCAATGTCAGTGCAGGCGGTTATTGCCTGGTCTCCGACGCATCGGCTGATTTTACTGCCCATGTTGGCGATTTAATCGCTATCCGCGATGAAGAAGAGAGTTCGATTGATCAATGGGGCATCGGTGTTATCCGACGAATGCTCAGTACGCGAACCGGTAGCTTTGAAATTGGTGTACAAATGCTTACTCCAAACGCAGTAGCAGTAGCTGCCTGCCTGGATGGAGGAAAAGGCGCGGATCCCAGTTCAGATTTTCTTCGCTGCCTGATGTTGCCTGAGTTACGGGCGATCGACCAGCCTGCCACCATTATTACCCCTGCTATGCCCTTCAGGCTTGGCAGCAAGGTTCGTATTAATCTTCATGATAAATCTATAATTGCTGTCCTCACACAACAACTAGAATATACAAACAGTTTTTCTCAGTTCCAGTTCGACGTCATTGATGAAAATAACCAGGGCGATGGGTCAAACAAGGTGGGGCAATCGGCAGACATGCTGACCGAAGAAGAGTTCGATTCTATCTGGACGACCTTGTAGCCTTACTTAGTACAGTGAAAGGAAGGGGGCTGAATAATTTACTATGCCACCTTTAGCCAATGCACCGCCATCCAGCTCAATCATCATTACCCTGTCTTCCGGTACTGGAAGATTACACTGAATATCACGCTTGACCGCAGCTTCGAACCCCAACCGCGCATAGTAATCAGGCTGACCTGTTGCAAAAATTGCCGCAAACCCTTTTTCGGTACCCAATTCTATCGCCGCCCCGACCAATTCTGTACCGATGCCACGGTGCGACTGTGAAGGAACAACTGACATCGGTGCGAGAATTAATACAGGCGTGTGTTCACCGTTAAAGGTGAGTGATCCTGGCGTTAGCATCAAGTGTCCCACCAGGCGACCATTAAATTCCGCTACAAGTGAAAAATCTGTCGAATAATCAGGTAGTTTTCTCAACTCCGCAACCAACTTGGCCTCTTGTTCCCCCTCAAAGGCGCTAAGGTTAACCACATCAATTGCGCGTAAATCCTCCTTGGATTCACTTCTGACTCGAATACCTTCCATATTAAATCTCCTTAAGAATACACGTTTGGCACACCTGCAATTATCCAGACCCATACTTATAGTAGTAGCAGCTGACCCGAAGGATGACAACCAATCATGGCATCTAAATCAACGACATTGTTTAATTCAAACATATGCTGAACGGGGGTTAAAAAAACCACGCCAATTTCATGATTTATCAGAAATTTTCATATATTATCTAATGATATGTTGTTGTGCCGAATAATAATTACTCAAGGTAAATAATGGCGTCTGACACTACCCTACAATTGCTCATTGTTGATGAATCATCGAATGATGCGGAAATCATCACGAATATCCTGCGGAACTCAGGTCTGGCCGTTCGCTCGACTCGCGTTGAGGATGATGAAGATATGGAATCGGCGCTTAGTGAGCAAAACTGGGACCTTATCGTTGTCGCGGATAAGCTCACCTATATTGATGCCTTCAAGGCAATAGAAATACTCCAGCAAACGGAAAAAGACATCCCGTTAATCGTTGCAGCGAATAGTAGTGCCACCCTGACGGCAGGCCAGGCACTCAAAGCAGGCGCGGTTGATCTGTTCAAGAAAGATGATGAACCCGAGCACCTGCAATACATTGTTCGCCGTGAAATCAAGGCACTGCGCGATCGCCGAAAACTACGTAGCTATAACAAATCCATGCGCGAGTCAGAAAAACGCTGCCGTTCACTACTGGATAGCTCTCGTGACGCAATTACCTATGTACACGAAGGTATGCATATCTATGCCAACTCAGTCTATATGGAGATGTTTGGTTATGATGACCCCGATGAAATCGAAGGCATGCCCATTATGGATATGGTTTCACCGAAGGATCACGATGACTTTAAAAAATTTCTACGCAGCTACGACAGTCAGACAGATGTTAAGCAAAGTGAAATTGAAGTCCATGGCCTGCGTACAGACGAAACAGAATTTAACGCTGTCATGGAATTCACACCCGCCTCTATTGATGGTGAATCGTGCACGCAAATTATTATCCGCACGGCCTCTGACAAGGAGCTACAAAACCAGTTAAATATCCTTAGTCAGCAGGACCTGTTAACCGGTATCTATAACCGTCAGCATTTCATGGAAGTTCTTGAAACGACCATTTCCAAGGCCGCTGCTCACGCATCAAGAAGTGCATTGTTCTATATCGACCTGGATGACTATGCCGAGATAAAGGATCGCATCGGCCTGGCTGCCAGTGACCTCGCACTGAGTGACATCGCAAAAGTATTATCTGGAGTCATTCACTCTACGGATATTATTGCTCGATTTAGTGACCACGCATTTACCGTACTTGTGAATGAAGCAGAAAGTAATGAAGAACTCATCAAGTATGCCCAGGTCATCATTGATGAAATCGAAAGCCATATATCAGAAGTGTCTGGAAATTCTGTTACCACTACCTGCAGTATCGGTATCAGCCCAATTGGGGAAAACACCACGAATACCCACGACATTGTCTCCCGTGCAGATCTTGCCTGTAGCATTGCACGTGAGGCAGGCGGTAACCAGTCACACCTGCATAACCCGATCGCCGATGAAAAAGCCGGCAAAGAACGCAATGCGGCATGGGTAGAAACGGTTCAAACAGCGCTTGCAGAAGATGATTTTTATCTCACCTATCAGCCTATTGTGAGCCTACATGGTGATGCGAGAGAAAACTACGAGGTGCTACTAAGGTTAAAGAGTGACAGCGGCCGTGAAGTCCTGCCCGAACAGTTCCTACCTGCAGCTGAACAAGCTGGGCTAATGAGTCGTATCGACAGGTGGGTCATTGAGAATGCGATGCTAAAACTGGTTGATGAGCATGCAGCTGGTAAAGCAACAAAATTGTTCGTCAAAGTGACCGGGTTCACGCTTTCGGAGGCGTCGCTACTTCCATGGATAAGTGAACAAATTAAGGCGAAGCGACTTTCTGCTGATTCCATTATTTTCGAGCTAGATGAAACCATGGCGGTCATGCATCTCTCAGAAGCAAAATCCTTTATCAGTGGTCTTAAGGAACTTCATTGCCAGTGTGTTCTTGATCATTTTGGCAGTGGCATCAATTCCATCAAGAACCTCAAACACCTGAATGTTGATTACCTCAAAATTGACGGCACCATGATTAGTGACTTGTCAAAAGACGAGCACCATCAGGAAACCGTGCAAACCATCATTCAGACTGCTCACTCAATGGGTAAACTGACCATTGCCGAATTTGTTCAAGACGCGAATAGTCTTGCCCTGCTCTGGCAGTTTGGCGTGAACTACATTCAGGGGCATTTCCTGCAGGAGCCGGGGACGGAGTTGGACTACGACTTCTCGTCCGAAGACTAAAACCCGTTTCGGGCCTGCTGCGCTTGCGAGTACTGCGTTATTTCTTCACTCGCAATGCTCATTTACCA
>Ga0316207_10003635_pt1 | contig 14121 bp, 12 predicted proteins | sample 6weekpyrite_MG_FD_204943 | JGI IMG/M metagenome (GOLD analysis project Ga0316207, IMG submission 204943) | Microbial mat bacterial communities from mineral coupon in-situ incubated in ocean water Damariscotta River, Maine, United States -... | ecosystem: Environmental > Aquatic > Marine >... | reverse complement strand
AGTTAAAACGTGCAATGCGCCAGACACATTCGGTACAACGAGGTGTAATGGATGAAGATGAAATGCTCCACCTCGCAAGACAGGCACAGTCATGTGGCGAAAAAATCGTTATGACCAATGGTTGTTTTGATATTTTACACACCGGACATGTTGCTTATCTGGAAGAGGCTGCACAGTTAGGAGACCGACTCATCGTTGCTGTTAACGATGATGCTTCTATTAAGCGTTTAAAAGGAGAAGATCGCCCGGTTAATCCAATGGAAAAACGCATGCGAATGCTGGCAGCTTTAGAATGTGTAGACTGGGTTGTACCCTTTTATGAAGATACACCAACACGTTTAATCTGTAAGTTATCACCTGATATTCTGGTTAAGGGGGGCGATAATAAAGTAGATGAAATTCCAGGTGGTGATTGCGTACGGGAAGCAGGTGGTGAAGTGCAGGTGTTGACTTATATCGATGGCGTATCAACAACTGAAATTATCAGTTCAATCCGCGAAACAGATAACAAAAACTAATTTTTAGTTCACATTGTTTAAATTAGAAAGAAAATAATAATTATAAAAATATTTTTTTATGACTACTCAGCAAATTAAATGCGATGTTGTTATATTCGGCGGTGGCGTTGCTGGCTTATGGTTGCTTGCTGAATTACGTCAACAAGGTTTCCAGACACTCCTTTTAGAAACAGATGCACTCGGTGCGGGGCAAACGCGGTTTGCGCAAGGCATTATTCATGGCGGAACTAAATATGCTTTAATGGGAAAAATTACGGCATCCTCAGAAGCTATTTCTGCTATGCCATCTGTATGGCGTGAAAGTATAAACGGGACAGGTGCTGTTAATCTTAAGCAGGCAACAGTGTTATCTGACAATCAGTGTATGTGGTCGACAGGTGCACTGTCTTCAAGAATGGCAGGTTTTTTTGCAAGCAAACTGATGCGTAGTCGCACTGAAGAACTAATAAAGCAAAAACGACCAAAAATTTTTCAGGATAAAAAATTTAAAGGTAAGGTTTATAATCTTGATGAACCTGTTGTCGATACCAAAACTATTATCCATTCACTTGCTGAACCATATAACAATGCGATTATGCATATAGATTCTTTACCAGAATGGCGTCAAACAAATCATACTTGTTTTAATATACAGGACTCGCAAGCTAATCAATGGGAAGTAATAACAAAACGCAGTGTGTTAATGGCGGGGAAAGGGAATGCCGCTATACTTGAAACACTTGGATTTAAAAAACCTCAAATGCAATTGCGTCCATTGAAAATGGTAATGCTGCGTGGAAGTTTACCGGAAAAAATTTATGCACATTGTCTGGAGGCAAACATTAATCCACGCGTAACTATTACCAGTCATGAAGATTCTAAAGGTGAAACAGTCTGGTATATGGGTGGGCAATTAGCTGAAGAAGGAATCAACAGAACAAATGAGCAACAAATAGAAGTAGCAAAAAAAGAATTAAGTGAGGTGTTGCCGTGGTTAGATTTGAACAATGTGCAGTGGGCATGCCTCGATATAAGTCGCGCTGAACCTGAAATGGAAAAAGGTAAACGACCTGATACCAGCTATTTTATAGAGCAGGAAAATATTATAACTGCATGGCCAACCAAGTTAGCACTGGCTCCAAAACTGGCGGCGGATATTATAGATAGTATTAAATCTGAAAATGTCGTGGCATCAGGTGTGACAGACTTTCCTGATTTCCCTCAACCACCTTATGCGGTACTGCCATGGCAAGAGGAGAAAAGATGGCAATAGAAGATAAAATTAGCAGGCCACTTATTCAACGCCAGCTTGGTTTAACTGATTTAAGTTTGAGTGTGCTTGGGTTGGGAACAGTTAAGCTTGGACGTGATCAACAGGTTAAATATCCTACCGGTTTTAAAATACCGGACGATGCGGCAGTAAAAAATTTATTTTCAGTTTGTCAGGAACTGGGGATTAACTTTATCGATACCGCACCTGCTTATGGTAACAGTGAAGAGCGTTTAGGTAAGCTGCTACCTAATAAGAATGACTGGATGATAATGACAAAGGTTGGTGAAGCATTTGAAAATGGCCAGTCTAGTTTTGATTTTAGTGCAAAAGCAACACGTGCCAGTATTGAACGAAGTTTGAAACGCCTGGGGCGTGACCATGTCGAAATGGTTTTGGTACATTCTGATGGTAATGACATGAATATTATTCAGAATGAAGGTGCGTTGCCTGAGCTGGAAAAAATGAAACAGGAAGGTTTAATTCGTTCCTATGGTATGTCAACCAAGACGACTGAAGGTGGCTTGTGGGTGGTTGAGAATTGTGATGTGGTTATGGCAACCTGTAATACAGGTGATGACCATGATTTGCCAGTGATTGAAAAAGCAAAAGAATTAAATAAAGGTGTGGTTATTAAAAAAGGTTTACAAAGCGGACACGCAGATACTTCTGCCGGTGGTTCAGGTGTTGAAGCTGCATTCAAGCATGTATTTAGCCAGCCAGGTGTTACCAGTATGATAGTCGGTACAATTAATCTACAGCATTTAAAAGATAACGTTCGGATTGTAAGTGCTATTACAGCAACTTAAATAGCTTTTACTATTAGTGAGTTTACCCTTGAGTCAGCATAAAAAAATTCTCGTCGTTGGACCAGCCTGGGTTGGCGATATGGTAATGGCGCAAAGTTTATTTAAAACTTTAAAGTCACAACAGCCTGGTTGTGTTATTGATGTGCTAGCGCCACCATGGTCATTACCTTTATTACAGCGTATGCCAGAAATAAACCAGGCGATTGCACAGGATGTTAAACATGGCAAGTTAGGCCTTAAAGTACGTTATAAAATAGGCAAACAACTTCGGGTCAACAAATATGATCAGGCAATTATTTTGCCCCGTTCGTATAAAGCGGCATTAACGCCTTTTTTTGCAAAAATACCTGTCAGAACCGGCTATCGTGGAGAGATGCGTTTTGGTTTAATAAATGATATTCGTAAGCTAGATAGAGAAGTTCTTAGCCAAACTGTTCAGCGTTTTACAGCGCTAGGGTATTCAAATGACGTTGAAAAGACACCGCAAGTTCATCTGCCAGAATTATTATTCGACAAGCCCAATCGTGAGTGGTTTTTAAAAGAACATAAAATCGAAATGAATAGGCCAGTGATTGCTTTTATGCCCGGTGCTGAATATGGAGAAGCTAAACGTTGGCCAACCGGGTACTTTCGTCAGCTTGGTGAGATGCTGGTTAGTAACGGCTATCAGATTTGGATACTAGGTTCACAAAAGGAAAGAGAGTTGGGAGAAACTATTTCCGAAGGCTATGAGCAGGATGTAATTAATCTTTGCGGCAAAACCAAACTGGAAGATGTAGTTGATTTACTTTCTATAGCTAAAACAGCAGTGAGTAATGATTCCGGTTTAATGCATATTGCCTGCGCTGTTGGTATTAAAGTTATTGGTATCTATGGTTCATCCGATCCTGCTTATACCCCCCCTCTGTCTGATTTAGCGGAAGTCATGTATTTAAATATGTCATGTAGTCCGTGTTTCCAGCGTACCTGCCAGTTTGAACATCTTGAATGTTTACGGAATATTAAACCTTTAGATGTTTTTAATCGTATTTATTAGTACTATTAAATTATGACCAGCCTGTCCGTTTATATAATTTGTAAAAATGAAGAGCAAACCATTGCTGATTGTCTCGAGTCGGTTAAATGGGCTGATGAAATTGTGGTGCTGGATTCTGGTAGTAATGATAAAACATTGGAAATTGTAAAGAAATATACTGATAAAGTCTTTGTTAACGATGACTGGCAAGGTTTTGGAATACAAAAGCAACGTGCACAATCTTATACGACAGGCGACTGGGTATTAACCATTGATGCTGATGAAAGAGTAACCCCGGAACTACGGCATGAAATCGAAGCTATATTAAAACAAAACGATCAGTCTAAAGTTTATGCTGTACCGATCTTGCCTAATGTTTTTGGTTACTTTTTACATCATGGTGGCTGGTATCCTGCTCATAAAATTCGTTTTTATCCTCGTGCGACAGGCCAGCATGGAAACCAACGGGTACATGAAAAGCTTGAATTTAACCAGGATGTTGTCACAGTTAAATTAAACAGTGACTTGTTACATTTCACTTACCGTAACCTGGAGCACTATCTTGTAAAGTCTGCCCGCTATGCAGCTGAGTGGGCAGAGCAACGTCAACAACGTGGTAAGAAGTCATCCTTATTAAAAGGTGTACTACATGGGACGGGTTGTTTTATAAAAATTTATTTTTTAAAGCTGGGTTTCCTAGATGGTAAAGCCGGGTTATTAATTGCACTTTTATCGGCGCATTCTACTTTTGCTAAGTATGCCGATCTATGGTTGCGTAATAAATAAAGATATACGTTCTGATAAAAAGTAATTCTACTTTTGACTATTATCAGTGGCTGCACCACTACTGTCAAAATGACGACCTATAAAACGGTCATATGTATTCATGATTCGGCGCTTAGTACCCTTATAGACACGTGTTAAAACGCGGGTGGGTAGTGCTTTATTTCCATCAACCTCACCTTCACAGGGTGAGAGTGCAAAGTGAAGTTTTATATTTTGTGCGATCAGATATTGCTCCCGTGTATAGCGCCGTTGTTTCTGATTCATATCGATTTCTAACACCATATTTCTGTCGCAGCCGCAATCAAAGTCACCTTTTTTTACGTAACACAAATCATGTGTTTGACACTGTGTATCAAGCAGATCAATGGGAGGTTGGGCGTTGTTAATGTCAGCAGGGTGATTCAGACCACACCAGTTGCCGTAAATTGAAAAACCGGGATCAACTGTCGAATTGGAGTGTGGTTGTTTGTTTTCCGGGTTATCAGATGGGTTGCTATCAGCTTGCGCGGATACTGAAATAAACAGATTGAATATAATGGCTAGGAATAAAGCGGTTTTACGAGGCAAGTTACTTATTGTCATATTGAACAGTCTATTTAGTTATTATGTGCAGTGTGATTATAATAGTGTCATTATAGTTTAATATTTGTAACTCGAAAAAGGGAATTGTATGAATAAAAGAAATATTTTTTTCTGGAATTTCCTGCTTATTTTTTGCCTTTTTAGCTCTGCTTGCGTTACTCAGGATAATGCAGTTGCAACTACGAACAATAAAAAACAAAGCTGGTCGGTTATTTTGTCGATTAGTGGTGGGTTTGCAGGCTTGATGCGTAATATCAGTATTGATGAAGATGGATCGATTATTATAAATGATTTAAAAAACAGCAAAAGTATCAGAAAAAAATTGAATAACAAAGAGTTACAGGACTTATCTGATTTGTTGGATAAACTGAAGGGTACATCATCCAGCTCTTCTTCACCAGGTTTTAGCCGAAACTGTAAAGATTGTTATCAGTATAAACTGTCGATTCGTTGGCAAAATAGTCAGGTACTTGCTTCGCTAAATGATATAAACTTAAAGAAATCCCCCTACAAAGCCTTGGTCATATTTCTTAAAAGAATATTGTCCAAATATTACATATAAAAAACGCGGTAAGGGGCAGGGTAGGAGTGGTTAGAATGAGTGAGTCCGGTACGGTTAGTTTATTTAGAGCAGGATTGTTCATAATCATTGCGTTGGTTATGAGCGGCGCTTATTTTCAGCCAGCATGGGCAAATGATAAGCAGCCAGCATGGAAAGACCACACTCAAATTCATAAACATCCAGTTAATCGTAAGACAAGTTTTATAAAATTTAAAAATAAAAAGCGCTTAAAAAGAATTAAAGGGAAAAATATCTCGGACACGATAGCTGAAAGTTATGGTCCTGCATTCGGCTTAAATTCTCCTGCAAAAGAATTAAAATTAAAGAAGCAAACACGCCATTCTGATGCAGTAACAACATACCGGTATCAACAACAATATAATGGTGTTCCGGTTATTGGTGCAGAACTGGTTGCAGGTATGGATGAGCAAAACCAGATGAAATATATCTCAGGTGAAACAACTCTTAATTTATCCATTAATACCACGCCCTCAATAACATCTGAACAGGCAACAGGTATTGCACTAAGCGCTGTATCTAAATGGTATCGAAAGAGCAAAGATAGTTTTGCTACTGGCATAGTTGAGCTTTCAGTTTTTAATTCAAATCTGATATCACCTGATACTAAACCGGCAGTACTAGTCTGGAAATTGGAGGTGACGGCAGAAAACATCAATGAATTCATCCTTGTAGATGCAATGACAGGTGCGATTACTTTTCATTTAAATCAGGTTCACGAAGCATTAAACCGGCAGACGTATACCGCGAATAATACAGCAGATTATCAAAACCAGCTGGTTTGTGATGAGTCTGACCCAACTTGCAGTGCCGGTGATAGTGATGCCCAAAAGGCACATGAATATGCAGAAGATACTTATAATTTTTATTTTGATAACCACGGTCGTGACGGGATTGATGGTAGTGGTGGCGCAATTATTTCAAGTGTGCATGTCGGGCCAGATTTTCAGAATGCAGCATGGACCGGCACATTAATGATATATGGTGACGGGTTCCCTCAGGCTGACGATGTTGTTGCACACGAATTGACACATGGTGTAACAGAGAATGAATCCAATCTTTTTTATTATTATCAGTCAGGTGCAATCAATGAATCTTTTTCAGATTTATGGGGCGAGTTTGTCGATCAGAGTAATGCAGGCGGAACAGACAATGCTTCAGTAAAATGGTTAATGGGTGAAGATGTGCCTGGGCTAGGTGCAATCCGGGATATGGAAAACCCATTAGCGTTTGGTGATCCGGATAAAATGACCAGCTCAAGCTATTTTACCGGTAGTGAAGATAATGGTGGCGTACATATTAATAGTGGTGTTAATAATAAAGCGGTCTATCTAATGACAGACGGTGGTAGTTTTAATGGCCAGACTGTTACTGGCCTGGGTATTACGAAAGTTGCTAAGTTATATTACGAAGTACAAACAAAGCATTTAACCAGTGGTTCTGATTATCTTGATTTATATAACGCGTTGATTCAGGCATGTAGTGACTTAGTTGGTACAGGTGACCTTGCAAGTGGTGATTGTACGCAAGTTCAAGCAGCGCTGACTGCCGTTGAAATGAATCAACAGCCACTTAAAGGCTTTAATCCCGAAGCTGAAGTTTGTCCGGCATCTACAACTGTTAGTTCAACTGTTTTTTCAGATGATATCGAATCCGGCTTGGGTAACTGGACGCGGACACATGATACTAGTTTACAAAATATTGATTGGATAGATTGGCTAACGGTTGCACCTACAGCGCCTTATGCAACATCTGGCACACACTCTTTGTTTGGACAGAATGTGGATGTTCGCTCAGATCAGTTTGCGCAAATAAGCCTTTCGCTACCAAGTACAAGTGATAAGATTTTCTTACACTTTAAACATGCACTTGATTTTGAGGCAGCTGAAACAAATTCATTAAACCAGTATTATGATGGTGCTGTTTTAGAATACAGCGTTAATAATGGTACCAGCTGGACGGATGCTGCAGATTTAATTGTAGATGGAAAGAATTATACCGGTGTGATTCAATCAGTTTTCTCAAATCCACTGGCAGGACGTCTGGCATTTTCAGCTATCAGTAACGGGTTTGTTTCAACACGACTTAATTTATCTGGTTTTGCAAACTCTACGATACTGTTTCGTTGGCGTGTTGCTACAGACTCTTCAGTTGCAGCATCTGGATGGATTATTGATGATGTTAAAGTCGTAACCTGTCAGGCATCAGTCAATAGTTTACCCGTCGCAAATGCCGGGAGTGACCGTTATACAAATTCAGGAAGTTTAATTGTATTAAATGGTAGCAGTAGTAGTGATGCAGATGGTGCAATAACTTATAGCTGGGAACAAGTAGGAGGAGAAGTTGTTAGTTTAAGTAATGCAACGACAGCCGTACCATCACTGACTGCAGCAGGCGGGGGTGGCATTCTTTCTTTTAAACTTACTGTAACCGATACGGATGGGCATACTGATACTGATATTGTAAATGTTATTGTTAATACAGCACCAACTGCTTTTGCGGGTAGTGATATTGAGGCGGTTGAAGGAACAAGTGTAACGCTTGATGCAAGTTCAAGCTTTGATACTGATGGTTCGATTATTAACTACGCCTGGACTCAAATATCCGGTGATCCGGTTACACTCATTAATTCAAATAGTGCACAGGCAACATTTGTCGCACCTGATTTCCCTAGCTCATTATTAAGTTTTTCATTAGTAGTAACGGATAACGATGGAATTACTTCAGTGGCTGATACAGTTGATGTCACTATAAAATCAAGTGTTGTCACGGTTAATAGTACAAGTTCTGGTGGTGGTGGAAGCTGTAGTATAAATACAAGAGCCGAATTTAACCCATTTATGTTTGTTTTGCTTGCAGGTCTTTCTATATTGCATCTGTGGCGAAAGAAAACTGTTTGTAGCTAAACATTTTAAAGAAAAGTGGTACTGATTTTAACTGCCGCCTGTTCGATATTAATAGATGACATATCTTCAGCGGCACTTGTTTTTGGCGGACTAAAAGCCAGTCTGTTTTGTTCGGAATTAAGCGTTTGCCAGCGCAGAGAAGTCGCAGACTGTCGGCGTGTATAAAAAGCAGCTGTTGGTCTGTCAAGTACACCGGCAATATGGAGCGGCCCGGTAGAGCCGCTAATAAAGCAGTCAGCAAACTGCAAGTGTTGACTAAAAACTTCAAGCCCTTTATTTGATTCATATAAAATTTTGGTTTGAGTTATTCCATCAAAAACTTCTTTCGCAACCTGATCTTCATTTGGTCCATAGCTTACAATAATTGTTATTGGCTTCTCGCTAGTAAGCATATTTGCAAGCTGCGTATATTGTTGGGCGGATAAATTACGTGCTGAACCACCACTGCCTGGATGAATAAATATCATCTGGCTATTATCTGGAGTGTGGTGTTCGTGACAGAATGATTTTTTTACGGTTTGAACGGTATCAGGGCTAAATTGTAAATAGGGCGGGTAGACCATTTGTAATGGCACAATGTTTAGCAATGACAGTAAATATTCAGCAAGTTCCTGGTTATATCGATGTTCGGGTTTTTCAGAACGTGATCGGCGTTGAGTAATACGGTGATTGAAGAAAATCTGAGCTATCTTCGTTGCCGGTGCAATTCTGATAGGAATTCGTGCCAGTCTGGCAGCTATTGCTACCCGTAAAGTCGAAAACAGGCTAATTATGGCATCATAATTGTATTGTTTTAGTAGTTTCGTAAGTTTCAGTGCATCACTTAAATGATGTGTGGTACTGGTTTGTGTTGCTGGATCGATGATGACTTTATCAATAAATTCGCACAAATTTGCCATTGGCGCGGTATACTGCGATACCAGAACATGAATTTCCGTATTGGGCAGGTTCTTTTTAAGAACGGCAAAGGTAGAAAAAGAAACCAGCAAATCACCGAGCTTGTCATTACGGACAACGAGTATTTTTTTTATGTTTTTTGCGTCAAATGTTGTTTGCATGTAGTAAAATATTTTACGGTGTCGTGTCAATTATATCCAGTAAAACCCGAAAAATTAAAATAGACATTAGTCATCTCAGAAATTAGTAATTATAAAGAAAAGCAAAAAATGAAATTTTGGTTCGAACGTGGAGCTTGGGTCTCTAATAAAGCACAACAGCAGTTTGAAAATATCGCGCCTGCTGAAGTTAAAAGCATTGCAATTATTAGGCATGCTGCTTTAGGCGACCTGATTTTAACCAGAGCATTTATAGTTGAAGCTAGGAAGTTTTTCCCCAATGCTTCTATCACCTTGAGCGTTGTTAGCAATTACCAGTATGGTGTACCAGAAGATATGGTTGACAGGGTACATATTGCTGCTGGTAGTGACCAAAGACATTTATCAAAGAGGGAACAGATTAAGATTGCAAAAAATCTTGGAGAGCAAGATATTATTTTTGATATGACAGTTTCTAGTCGTTCAATCTTGTTATGCCTGGTAAATAAAGCAAAATTAAAAGTAAGTTTTCCTTATAGAAACTGGCAGCGAATTTTTTATGATGCCTGTGTGTTTCGATCTGATTTGCAGTTTGAAGCTGAAACTTTGCTGGATATGTTACGTTTAATGGGGGCAAATCCTGCAATACCACCTGACTTTAGCATTGCGACGTCAGCTTTAAAGAAAGATAAACCATATATCATATATTTTACCAGCGCCTCTATTGCCAACAAATGCTGGCCGATGGAAAGTTTCTCAAGTTTAATTATTAAGCTTGCTGAGCAATATAAAGAATATGAACATATTATTTTACAGGGTGTTGCCGACTGGGAGTCTGTTAAGCCACTTATGGAGCATATTTCAGAAAAAGCTGAATTGCCTAATGTTAAGGTTCAGGAGGCAATGAGCATGCAGGACACTTTAGCGCTATTAAAAGGTGCTAAAGTAGTCGTAGGTAATGATACAGGTATACGCAATTTAGCCATATGTTGTGAAGCCCCAACGGTTGGAATTTTTTATTCAACTGTTCCATACCGTTATTGGCCGCGCTATGGATTGCATGATGCTGTTTTTGTCGAAGATGGTAGCATCCCAACGGTTGACAGTGTTCTTGAAGCAACTAACAGAATTTTAGAGTCGAAATGAATATTCTGCATTTGATGTCGCAAACACATTTAACCGGCCCGGAAATGTATGTGGCAGATCTATGCAAGCATCAAATGCAAGATGGTCATCAATGCTTAATAGTTTCAGATACACTGAATATACAAACCGATATTGAGTATATTCCAATGTCTATTCACAATAGGCGTATCCCCAATAGAATAAAAAATATTCTAAAGCTTATAAAGTTATGCAAGCAAAAAGATATTGACGTTATACATGCACATTCTCGCGCTGCAAGCTGGTTGGCAAATATAGTGCAGCACTTTACCGGTGTGACTTTTGTGTCAACAGTGCATGGTAAGCAGAGTGTACACCGAAGTAGTCAACGCGCTAATATTTACGGTAAATATATTATTGTTGTATGTGATTATCTTGTTGATCATTTACGTAAAGATTTAAAAATAACCAATGCAAAAATTAAAGTGGTTCGAAATGGTATCAGCTAATACTATTTCAATTGCATGGGTAGGTCGTTTTACAGGACCTAAAGGCGAGCTTGCAAATCAAATGCTTGCTGAGGTTGTTCCTGAATTTAATAATATTAAGTTTACTTTTGTGGGTGGCCCCGTTAGCGAATCACTGCAAGGTTCGGCACCAGGAAATGTTCAGTTTACTGGTTTTATCGATAATGTAGAGGAAATATTAAACACACATGATCTTGTAATTGGTGCAGGTCGGGTTGTTTTAGAAGCACTACAGGCTAAAAAGCCTGTTATAGCGGTAGGAGAAAGTTGTTATATTGGTTTAATTAATGACGCTACTATTAACCAGGCAAAAGCAACAAACTTTGGTGATTGTGCTGAAAAATCCAGCTTTGATCCCAGGCAACTTATCAAAGACATTAAAAGATTTATCTCCAGTCCTGAATCGGTCAATATGGACTGTTATGCGGACTATTTAAAAGAATATGATTCAAGCTGGGTGAATGCTGAAGTTATGGCGGTATACCAACAGGCAAAAGTTGATAAATATTTATCACAGTTTAAAGAGTTACCGATATTAATGTATCACCGGGTTGTTGATACTAAACCTCTCAACTCAAAATTTAATATTTACATCACGGCCGGGGAACTGGAACAGCAGCTTATTAATTTGAAAAAACGTGGTTTTACTTCAACAACGTTTAAAGAACTCTATGATGGGTTTCAGCCAAAAAAACCAGTATTACTAACATTTGATGATGGTTATCTGGATAATTACGAGAACCTGCTGCCATTATTAAAAAAATATAATATGAAGGCAACTATTTTTGTCTTAGGCGATCGTGATTTAAATAATAATCAATGGGATGTTGTTTTAGGGGAATCATCATTTCCGTTAATGAGTGACGAGCAAATCATAGAATGTCATCAAAGTAGTCATGTGGAAATAGCTTCTCACGGTTTGCAACATAAACATTTACCTGAAATAAAAGGTGCAGAACTTGAGCGTGAGTTAACAGAATCCAAAAGAAATATAGAAAGCCTGATAAATGATAAAGTCATTACGTTTGCCTATCCTTATGGCGATTACTCAGAGCGAGAAGTACAGGCTGTTGAGTCTGCTGGGTATAAATTTGGGGTTGGTACAGTAAACGGGCCATTAAGAATATCGGATGATTACTATAAAATAAGACGAATAAATATGTTCCCGGATACAAAGCCCTTAATGTTCCGAAAAAAAACATCAGGTTTTTATTTGCGCTATTGTAAATTAAAAGGTAAAGATTTCTAAATGTCCTCCAGTTTAAACACAGAAAATTCAGACAAATCTTCTCCAGATAAGCAACATAAAATCCTGGTTGTACGTGTAGGTCGTGTAGGCGATATGGTGATGATAACAGGAGCGTTAAAAACCATTCTGGAAAACTTTAAGCAGGCTGAAGTTCATGTGTTGACTGGGAGGGATGGTAAGCGGGTACTAAATGGATTTCACCCCAGACTAACCCAGTTTTACTTATATAATCGTAAATCAATTAATGCATGGTGGATACGTTTTAAACTAAAGAAGTTGATAGGCCTTGAGAATTACACGCATATATTTTGTTTTGAAACAAATCCAAGCTACTTAAAACTGTTCTCTAACTCTCAGGCAGACATACATGTTAACCAGAGCTGTACGCCTGATAAAAATTATGCCTGGCATTGTTTACAAACGGTTAATAAAGTTATTAACGCCAATATTAATGAATGGGTAAATTTGAAGGTGACGGATCAGGCAAAAGCTTTATCTGATGAAATGTTTCAGTCTAATAATATTGATAAGAATAAATTTATTATTGGCTTGCACCCTAGTTTTAGTGGCTTAAAGAAATTAAAGTTACGTAGTAAACGCAGTTTACATGAGCGGGGCTGGCCGGAACAAAGCTGGGCTGAGATCGCAATGCGACTGCAACAATATGCAAATGATAATAATATCGAGATTCAGATTATTATGGATTTGCTTGAAGAAGACAGGGCATTGGGAGAGCGTATAGTTAGTATGAGCAAAGACGCAGTCAAAATGTTGATTCCGCCTATGAATTTCGAGCGTTATAAGGCAACGTTGCAATCAATGGATTTATTGATTACACCAAACACCGGGCCAATGCATATTGCAGGTGCTCTGGGAACGAAAATGGTTGCCTTATTTGCCGTTGAGTCGCCTGACAATTGTGGTCCGTATATTCCTGCTGAACAATATCAACCTTTAGTGGCTGAAGATATGCTAAACCCCGAGCTGGGGCTTGCCGCCATCAGCGTCAACGATGTTTTGGATGCATGTAAGGCTTTTATCCATTAAAATGGCGTCGTTTCACTATAATTTGAGAGTAAAATGAGTCAGACCAGAACAGTTATTGTGACAGGTGGAGCCGGTTTTATTGGCGGCAACTTTATCTATCACATGTTAAATAGTAACTACAGGGTGATAAATCTGGATGCATTAACATATGCAGGCCACCTGGAAACACTGGAAGCAGCAAAAGATAATCCAAACCATATTTTCGTGGAAGGGCGAATAGGTGATGCGGATTTAATTGATTCACTCTTTAGTGAATATAAGCCTGAATCAATAGTAAACTTTGCAGCTGAGTCACACGTCGACCGCTCAATTGATGGCCCGGCTGAGTTTATTCAAACAAATGTTGTAGAAACTTTATCGTTACTCGAGTCAGTAAGAAAAAATTTAAAGAACTATTCAGAGTCAGCACTTAAAGACTTTCGCTTTTTACATGTTTCAACTGATGAAGTTTATGGCTCTTTAGGTGATACAGGTTTATTTACTGAAGAAACACCTTATGCACCTAATTCACCTTATGCAGCATCAAAGGCCTCATCTGATCATTTGGTACGTTCATATCTGCACACTTACGGCTTACCTGTTCTTATAACAAACTGTTCGAATAATTATGGACCGTATCAATTCCCGGAGAAATTAATACCACTGATTATTCTAAATGCTCTGGAAGGCAAGGCGTTACCTATTCATGGTAATGGGTTAAATGTGCGTGATTGGT
>Ga0316207_10003634_pt1 | contig 14122 bp, 15 predicted proteins | sample 6weekpyrite_MG_FD_204943 | JGI IMG/M metagenome (GOLD analysis project Ga0316207, IMG submission 204943) | Microbial mat bacterial communities from mineral coupon in-situ incubated in ocean water Damariscotta River, Maine, United States -... | ecosystem: Environmental > Aquatic > Marine >... | reverse complement strand
ACATGGTTGGCACCGGGCTGGCAAGCGATTAGGCACGAATCAGGGGGCTTGCTTTTGAAGCGCTTAGAACAGTGAGAAGGCTTTAGCTGTCACTGCTGTTTTGCATACTGGATGTAATATCATCTGACCATGCCAGGCTTTCGATATAGTGATTCCGTATAGTTTGCGGATCCAGTTTAAGGGTTGCATCCAGATCTTCGTCAAGCTCGTTCCAGTTACCGCGTTCATATGACATAACGATGTCGAGAATGTTTCCCAGCACACCTTCATTTTTAAGCAGGGCATCAGTGATTTCATCAGCGAGTGGCAACTGTTCAAGTAACTCATCAAGTGGTCGGTCCATGAGCACATCAAGCATGGAGAACAGGCCGACCGTAAAGCCGGCTTCTTTATTACAGCGTACTTCCGAGGCGAGTAATTCACACATCTTGGCGCGTGCCAGGGAAATATTGATCAGTTCCGGAGGCTTGTCATCGACTTGTGACAGGCCAATCACGGTGGCCCAGTTCCGCAACGCCTTCATACCGATGTAGACGAGGGCTTTCTGGATGGATTCGACTTTTTTACTCAAACCATAGAAGGATGAGTTAATAATGCGAAGCAGTTTGTAACTGATCGCCACATCGCGACTGATGATGGATTCCAGTTCCTTAATATCGCAATCCGGATTTTGTAATTTTGAAATCATTTCCAGTAAAGCGAGCCGGTTTGCCGGCAATTGTTTACCCGAGATGACACGGGGTTTACAGAAGTAGTAGCCCTGGAAGTACTTGAAGCCAAGTTCTTTGCAGAGTTGAAATTCATCGTGGGTCTCTATTTTTTCTGCTAGCAGATCGAGCTTATGGTCTTGCAACTGTTTGACTTGATCTTTTAACTCATCCTGGCTAAGCGCCATCAGGTCAACCTTGACGATGTTCGCCAGGGGCAATAATGCACGGTTTGCATCATCAAGAATAAAATCATCGAGTGCGATAACGAAGCCTTGTTGCTTCAGGTTAGCGACTGCCGCGACCAGCTCATCATCAACAGTGACATCCTCAAGGACTTCAAGCACGACCTTTTCCTGGTTCAGAGGCAGGGGAATGCTGCCGAGTAAAAAATCCCGGGTCAGGTTAATAAATGCATGGCGGTGGTTGGCAATCTGTTCGAGACCGATTTCAAGGAAGGTGTTGATAATGACCTGCGAGGTGGCCTGGTTGCCATCAATGACGTTGGCCGCTGCCGTATGGCCACTTCTAAAAAGGAGTTCGTAGCCAAACACATCCAGGTCACGATTAAAGATAGGTTGGCGACCAACATAGACTTCATTGATCAAGGCGTTCTCCGAATTGGCTGACATCGACTATTCCCTCAGGTGGCAGTCGTGGCTGCCAACTCTTTACCCCACTATAGGTGTATCGGACAGATTTCGCGAATCTAAATGTTCATAGCAGTAAGCGTGTTTGTTATAGCTTACGGGACAGGACGTAATCACCAAGAATTTTGGCATGATCGAAGGCCAGTTGTTCGGGGAGTTGGCCAGGTGTGAATAGCCGTGTGGCCGCTGCATCATCGGCAGCAACGGGTTCTCCAGAGGCCTCAGCGATGTAAACGATACTGGCAGTATGGCCTCGAGGATCGCGGGCTGGATCAGAGTAGACGCCAAGTAATTGAACAAGTTTTACATCCAGGCTCACTTCTTCGCGTGCCTCACGAACAGCCGCTTGTTCAACCGTCTCACCGACATCGACAAAGCCACCAGGTAAGGCCCAGCCATAGGGGGAATTCTTACGTTCTATCAAAATAATGGGGCGTTCCGGGTGGTCAATGAGTTCAATAATGATATCGACAGTTAACAGCGGGGTCACAGGAATGGTCATGTCGAGACCTTGACCTTGTAATTGGTCGAATGAGTAACGATATATATGTTTATAATTGAATGCATTATTATAATTAATATAAATATCATATAGTTAACAAATAAAACCGCAGTTGTTGCGAGTTATATGGACGACGCGGCTACGGATTAAGTATAGTACTGTCAGCATATGGCAGTTAAGGAGTCAGAGCTAAATGTTTGACGGAATTCTTGAGCTGTCTGGTTGGGGCGTTGTTGCAGCCACCCTGATCATGACACATATCACCATCGCCAGTGTGACCTTATACCTGCATCGGCACCAGGCCCATCGCGCAATTGATTTACACCCTGCAGTGAGTCATTTTTTCCGCTTCTGGTTATGGTTGACGACCAGTATGGTAACCAAGCAGTGGGTTGCGGTGCATCGTAAACATCACGCCAAGTGTGAAACTGAGCAGGATCCGCACAGCCCGATGATTTTGGGTATCAACACGGTCATGTGGAGCGGTGCCGAGTTATATGGCAACCAGGCACGTAACCCTGAAACCCTCGAGGCCTACGGCCACAACACGCCGAATGACTGGTTGGAAAATAATCTCTACAGTGGCCGCACCAACAAGCTCGGTATTGCCATTATGCTGGTGATAAACGTATTGTTATTTGGGCCAATCGGCCTGACTGTCTGGGCAATCCAAATGGCCTGGATCCCTTTCTGGGCGGCGGGCGTGATTAACGGTGTTGGCCATTACCTTGGTTACCGTAACTTCGAGGTCAGTGATACCTCTACCAATATCGTACCCTTCGGCATCATCATTGGTGGCGAAGAACTGCATAATAACCACCATGCCTTTGGTAGCTCGGCAAAGTTTTCTGTTAAGTGGTGGGAGTTTGATATTGGCTGGATGTATATCCGCCTGTTGTCGTTTGTCGGCCTTGCCAGGGTCAAGAAAATGGCGCCGAAACCGATCATGGATGCGAATAAACCGACGATTGATAAAGATACAGTGATGGCACTGGTGTCGAATCGTTTCCAGGTCATGTCGAACTATGCCCGCCAGGTGATGAAAAACGTCTATAAGGAAGAGGTCAAACGTACCAATGACGGAGTCTTACGTTACCAGCTCAAGCGCGCACGCAAACTGCTCGTACGCGACAATTTCCTTATGGACCCGACCTCACGTGAGAATCTTGCCACGGCTTTATCGCAGCATAAGGCGCTTGATACCGTGTATGAATTCAGGCAGAAGCTCGAAGCCATCTGGCAAAAGACAACCGATAGTCAGGAACAACTTGTCCAGGCCGTACAGGAATGGTGTCGTGAGGCCGAAGCGACCGGGATTAAATCGCTGCAGGAGTTTGCCGAGAGTTTGAAGCGTTATTCAATGGCATCAGTGTAAGAAAATTTATGAATTCGGATTGATGATTGATGAATGTTAGAAATCATCGACCATCATTCTGCAATCATCAATGAATAAAAAAAGCCTCGCAATGCGGGGCTTTTTTATATACTTGACTGTAAAGGACACGAAGGAACGCGAAGAGAATAATATGGAAAAGAGCTGGAAAACTGCACCGTGGCAGGTTCGAGTTCTGCTGTTGTATTGGATATTCCCGTTCCTGGTTTTACTCGGTGCATTCGGATATTTTATCTATGTAATGTCAACTATAGCCGTTGATGGTGTCGAAGTCAGTGGGATGTGGAGGATGCCACTAGCATTATTTGAAGCCGAGTTTAATGTAATGCCTATTAATACATCGATTGATATGGCATTCGTATTGATTGCGTTGCTCGGTGCCTATTACGCTTGGCATTTATTGAAGGGAAGTTATATTTCACGCTCAATATTAGAATTATTTTCATGGTTGATCCTGCTGATAGGGATACTTTACACAGCCTTCCCAGAACTCGAATATTTTGAGCTGGAAAGTATTCCAGTATCACTGCTTCGCTACTCAATATGGCAATGGACAGTAGCTATTGCAATTCTCTTCGTAGAGTTGGTGGCACTACTGTTGGTGCGTAGCCAAGTTGTTAGGCGTTATGTAGATTGAAATTATGAGTGCGCAGCCTCGGCGTCGTCTAAGGGGTTTTAAAACCCCATCACGCCGTCGCCGAGTGAGGCAGGAAACACCCGGAAATTCATGCACGACTGTTTGAACCCGTTTGCAGGCGCAAGCCGTCGCAAACGGAGTGAGTTTCGTGCATGCCGGGTGGATTCCAACTTACGAGGGTACTCGCGTTAGCGAGCAAGGCGTGGGGCGTGCTTTCTTTGGATACTTTCTTTGCACGCCAAAGAAAGTATCGCGCCTGCGGTGCGCAAACCGCATAAGAAACAGCTTCCTGCAGGGCACAAAAGAAAAAAGCCCCGTTGATATCAACGAGGCTTTTTCAATACATACATGTCAAAAGCAAGATTATTTAATCTTAGCTTCCTTGTACATGACATGCTGACGCACAACGGGATCAAATTTCTTGATCTCCATCTTTTCAGGCATGGTGCGCTTGTTCTTGTCGGTCGTGTAAAAATGACCGGTGCCTGCACTTGATACGAGTTTAATCTTGTCGCGTGGCATGATCGGTCTCCCTTAAATCTTTTCGCCGCGGGCACGCATTTCTGACAACACAGTGTCGATGCCCTTCTTGTCGATAATACGCATACCCTTTGAAGAGACACGCATACGCACCCAGCGCTGCTCGCTCTCTACCCAGAAGCGATGGTTGTGTAAATTCGGCAGGAAGCGACGACGCGTCTTGTTGTGCGCGTGCGATACATTATTTCCCGCCATTGGGCGTTTGCCTGTTACCTGGCATACTCTGGACATCTTCTTAAACCTCCGAAACCTGTGGATTCACGCGCGAACGCGTAAAACGAGCCGCACTTTATACCAGAAGCGTTTCCGTAGAGCAACAATTTATATCGGGTGGGTTCTGTTTGTAAAAGCGTCTATTTTAAATTAAAACAATGAGTTATATGAATATCAGCCTTGACCATCAGATCTTTCCATGTTCAGCAAATGACCACGGCGCACCATCACCGACAATAAAATGGTCGAGAACACGGATCTCGACGAGCTGCAGGGCCTCGACAAGTCGTTGCGTGATGGCCTCATCGGCATGGCTCGGTTCAGCGATCCCTGAGGGGTGGTTATGTGCGAGGATGACAGCCGCGGCATGACAGGCGAGCGCCTGGCGTACAACTTCGCGGGGATGGACGCTGGCACCGTCAATGGTGCCGAAGAACAGTTCTTCATAGTGAATCAGGCGGTGCCGGGTATCGAGAAACAGGCAGGCAAACACTTCACGCTTGTGTTCACGTAACTTGGCAGACAGGAATTGGCGCACGATTTCCGGCTCACTAAATATGGTTTCTCGTTGTAAATGCTCGCCAAGATGACGACGTCCAAGCTCAAGCGTGGCCTGTAACTGGGAATATTTGGCCGGTCCGAGTCCGGGAGCAGCGCAAAAATCCTTTTCATCCGCCTCAAGCAGGCTTCTCAGGCTGCCAAAGCGCGAGAGCAGGTCACGTGCCAGGTCGACGGCGGAGTGACCCTTGCAGCCGGTGCGCAGGAAAATGGCCAGTAATTCGGCATCGGAAAGGGCGCTTGGCCCGCGTTCGAGGAGTTTTTCGCGCGGTCGTTCCTTGACCGGCCATTGGCATATCGACATGGTTGCCTCCCTGGCAGTGGTTATCATCCTTGATTAATTGAGTCTATCTCAGCTGCGTGCAGTTATCTGCTAGAATTTGCAGCAAATACGTAATTAAAGAGCCAATCTTGTCTACATCCTTGAATAACAAGCGGGTGCTGCTAGGGGTAACCGGTAGTATTGCTGCCTACAAGAGCGCCGATCTGACACGCCGCTTGCGTGATGCAGGTGCCGAGGTGCGCGTCGTGATGACATCAGGCGGTTGTGAGTTCATCACGCCACTCACTATGCAAGCCGTTTCGGGTCACCCTGTTTATACCGAGCTGCTCGATGTCGACGCTGAGGCGGGTATGGGGCATATAGAGCTCGCGCGTTGGGCCGATCTTGTGCTGATCGCACCCGCAAGTGCGGATAGTCTCGCACGACTGGTACAAGGTCGTGGAGAAGATCTGCTAGGGGCTATTTGTCTCGCGACCGAGTCGCCATTGGCCGTGGCACCGGCCATGAACCAGGCAATGTGGTCGGATGCAGCCACACAGGGCAATATCGCCCGTCTGGCTGAGCGTGGGGTTCGATTACTTGGCCCCGCAGAGGGCGAACAGGCCTGTGGGGAAACGGGTGCCGGGCGTATGTTGGATGTTCCTGATTTAATTAATGCGACGGCTGAGATTTTTGCAACGGGCGAACTGGCAGGCCGGCGGGTTGTCATTACTGCAGGGCCAACGCGCGAAGCTATCGATCCCATGCGGTTCATCAGTAACCGCAGCAGTGGCAGGATGGGGTTTGCGCTAGCCGAGGCATGTATTGAGGCGGGTGCAAGAGTAACCCTGGTCAGTGGCCCGGTTTGCCTGAAGACACCTGAGCGGGTAGCCAGGATTGACGTTGAATCGGCGTCAGAAATGCTGGAAGCTGTCGAATCACAAATACAAAACTGTGATATTTTTATTGCTACAGCAGCCGTCGCCGATTACCGGCCGTGTGAGGTTGCGAGTGAGAAGATAAAAAAAGACAACAATAAGCTGTCCCTGACACTGGAGAAAACCACGGATATCCTTGCCAAGGTCGCAGCAGGAAAAGATTCACCGTTTAGCGTCGGTTTTGCCGCTGAAACAGGTAATATAGAGACGTATGCGCGGGGAAAGCTGCAAGCCAAATCACTGGATATGATCGCTGCAAACAGGATTGGACGAGACAAGGACGGCTTACCGGTCGGGGTTGAAAGCGAGACCAATGCCTTGAATGTCTACTGGCAAGGTGGTGAACAGCATTTTCCGAACACACGAAAGACACAGTTGGCCCGTCAACTGGTTACACTGATCGCAGAGCGATTTAAAAAATAACCAACAATTGCGATAACACAAAGAACAATATGAAAAGTAAAATACAGTTAAAAATTCTCGACTCAAGAATTGGTAATGAGTTTCCAATACCAAATTATGCAACTGAAGGCTCGGCGGGCATGGATATGCGGGCCTGTCTCGATGAGGCCATTGACCTCGCACCGGGTGAAAGCGTGCTCGTTCCTACCGGGCTGGCGATCCATTTAGAAGATCCGAACTATGCCGCTATGCTGTTGCCGCGCTCGGGCCTCGGACATAAACATGGCATTGTACTGGGCAACCTTGTGGGACTGATTGATTCTGATTACCAGGGCCAGGTATTTGTCTCCTGTTGGAATCGTGGACAAGAAACATTCACTGTTCAGCCGGGAGAGCGCATTGCACAAATGGTGATCGTGCCTGTTGTCCAGGCTGAATTTGAAGTGGTCGATGAGTTCGGCGACAGTGAACGTGGTGAAGGTGGCTTTGGGCACACAGGCAGGCATTAGATAAAGATGAAACTGAAGCTGTTTTCAGGAAAATCTACTCGCAAACTAAAAGCGATAAAACTGCGCAAGTACCTTGTGTCAGGGGTACTCGTGGCCTTCTCGTTTGGCCTGTTTTTGCATGTCTTCACGTCTGAATGGGCGTTACCCGAGCAGCCGCTGGATAGCGCTGAACATAAGGCATCGGTGAAGCAGTACGCGGGACACATTGCTGCACGTCTGCAGCCGGTTATACAACGGGTTACAGACATAGCCAGTCAGCCAACTATTCCTGGTCGTGTACCTGTGAATGGTGCACAGCTGTTAAGAACCGCAGATCCTGATATTCCGGAATTGCTCAATCTCTATTTACTGGGTAAAGATACCACGACTATTTCCAGCAAGAATTCAAAAAACCTGACATACGCCTGCCTCGATCTTGCTTACGAAGCAAGCCAGAAACCGGTTGATAGCGCTGTGCCGGTTGAGGCGCACTTGTTTGGGAATGCGCCACAGCATATTGATATTGCCAGGGCCGTGTATGACGAAAACGGCAAGGCTGTGGGGGCGGTACTGGCCAGTATTAGTGTACGGGTACTGAAAGGGTTTATGCCTCAGCTGGCTGAAGGCGGAGGTTACCTTGAATTACAACAAGCACGCCAAACGATTGCGATCGCCGGTCGAGCCAGTGATCGGGAGTTAAAACCCTACACGACACCTATTAAAGGCACACGCTGGCGATTGGCTTACTGGCCAGTTTCTCTTTCGACGCGTAGCGTGGTTGATTATGCGGGTCAGCAACTGTTGTGGGTAGCGGTGTTAGCAAGTCTGATTTTGGTGTTGTCGATGGCGTTCTTTATTCGTGAAACGTTGCGTATCAGGCGACTGGCTAAATTGCCCCCAGAAGATGATGAGCCCGTTACCATTCTTCAACCTGTAGCTGAGAGTGTGACGGAAGAAAGCAGTGATAACCCGCTGTTTCAAACTGAGGATGCATTGATCGTCCAGGAAGCAGACGAAGAAGAGGATAATGAGGTGTCAGAGCCCGCTCAAAAATTCGATATGAAAAAGATTGGCTCAATTTTCAAGGCCTATGATATTCGTGGCATTGTCGGGACGATGCTGACCGAGGACATTGTCTATGAAATTGGTCTTGCGCTGGGCAGTGAAGCCCAGGCACGTGATCAGAAAACCATGGTCGTTGGTCGTGATGGCCGACTGTCGGGTGAAACCTTGCTGGGTAAGCTGTCTGACGGCTTAAGGGCGAGTGGGATGGATGTCATCGACATCGGCCTGGTTCCAACGCCGTTGTTGTATTTTGCAGCTGAAACGCATGGTACAGGGTCAGGGGTAATGGTGACGGGAAGTCATAACCCACCCAACTACAATGGTCTCAAGATGGTCATTGGCGGAACTACCCTGGCGCGTGAAGATATTCAAACGTTGAAAAAGCGCATCGAAGAACAGGATTATTGTTCTGGGGCTGGGGAGTATAAAGAAGAAAAAGTCGTCTTTGATTACATCAAGCGTGTCACAGATGATGTCATGCTATTAAAGCGCTTCAAGGTTGTTATCGATTGCGGCAACGGTGCAGCGGGTGTGCTGGCACCTACCTTATTGAAAAATCTTGGCTGTGATGTTGTCGATCTGTATTGTGACGTCGATGGAACATTTCCCAATCATCACCCTGATCCGAGTCGACCTGAGAACCTTAAGGATTTGATCGCAGCGGTCAAAGAACATGACGCAGATATTGGTCTTGCCTTTGATGGTGACGGTGACCGGTTGGGCGTGGTCACCAGTGAAGGCAAGGTGATCTGGCCAGATCGCGTAATGATGCTCTACGCAATGGATATTTTGTCCCGTAACAAGGGCGGGGAGATCATCTTTGACGTGAAATGTTCGACCAAATTAAAACAGGTCATTGAGCAGCATGGTGGCAAGGCGACAATGTGGAACACAGGGCATTCCCTGATTAAGTCGAAAATGAAGTCTACCGGTGCCTTGCTTGCAGGTGAAATGAGCGGGCATATCTTTTTCAAAGAACGCTGGTACGGTTTTGATGATGCCCTGTATTCAGCGGCACGCTTGATTGAGTTACTGGGTACCATGACGGCAGATAAGACGGTTGCAGGCGTGTTTAACAGTTTGCCTGACAGCGTCAATACACCGGAACTTAATATTGCCATGGCAGAAGGCAAACACCATGAGTTTATTGAGAAACTCCTCGCCAATGCCAAGTTTGAAGATGCTGAAATCACCACTCTTGATGGTTTGCGCGTCGACTTTGCAGATGGTTGGGGGTTAGTACGGGCATCGAATACAACACCGAACCTGGTATTGAGATTTGAGGCTGATGATGACTTTGCCTTGCAGCGCATTATGAGTACCTTCCGGAATGTCATGTTGAAGACAGATTCGTCAATCAAATTTTCATTCTGAATAATGAACGCTATACTGCTTCGAAATTTTAATTTTTTAGGAAAACTATCATGAGCCTGACAACTAAGGCCGCGATGAATATTGCACAAGTCCTTGATGAAGCGCTGCCCTATATTCAGCGTTTTGTCGGAAAGACGATTGTCATCAAGTACGGTGGCAATGCCATGGTAGACGAAAAACTCAAGGCAGGTTTCGCGCGCGACATTGTGTTGTTGAAGTTGGTCGGTATCAATCCCGTGGTGGTACATGGTGGCGGACCTCAGATTGGCCAGTTACTCGATAAGATTGGCAAGCAGAGTGAGTTTGTTGACGGTATGCGGGTCACTGACAGTGAAACCATGAATGTCGTTGAGATGGTACTTGGTGGTTTGGTCAACAAGGAAATAGTCAGTCTCATTAACCAACATGGCGGCAAGGCAGTGGGTTTAACCGGTAAGGATGGCGATCTAATCTGGGCAAAGAAGATGACCTTTACCCGGGATAACCCTGAGATGGAAGCGCCCGAGATCATCGATATTGGTCATGTCGGTGAAGTCGACAGTATCAATACATCCGTCGTTGATATGCTGGTGCAAGGAGACTTTATTCCCGTTATCGCCCCGGTGGGTGTTGGTGAAGATGGTCAGGCCTATAATATTAATGCCGATCTGGTTGCTGGTAAGATGGCTGAAACCCTGCAGGCAGAAAAATTGATGTTATTGACGAATACAGAAGGCTTGCTGGATAAACAAGGCAATCTCTTGACTGGACTGACAAGTCAGCGTGTTGATGAATTGATCGATGATGGTACGATCAGCGGCGGCATGTTGCCAAAAATTGGTAGCGCACTTGATGCAGTACGCAACGGCGTTGGCAGTTCGCATATTATTGATGGCCGGGTTGAACACGCGGTGATGCTGGAAATCTTTACCGATGAAGGTGTCGGTACACTTATCCGCGGTTAAAACAAGCCTGGACCACTATGCCTCCTCGTATTGATAAAGAAAGTAAAATTAGCCGTAAGCAATCTATCTTGCATGCACTGGCACATGAGCTGGAAGAAAAGCCGGGTGAGCGTATCACTACTGCACAGCTGGCAAAGGCAGTGGGCGTCTCAGAAGCGGCTTTATACCGACATTTCCCGAGCAAGGCGAAGATGTTCGAAGGTTTGATCGAGTTTATCGAGGAGACTATTTTCTCCCTGATAACGCGCATTCTTGAAGAAGAGAAACAACCACAAAAGCGTTGTGAAAAGATTCTCTCGTTGATACTGGGTTTTGCAGACAAGAACCCCGGTATGACACGTATCTTGATTGGTGATGCGTTAACGGGTGAAAAATCGCGACTTCGGGAACGCATTACTCAGTTTTATGATCGCATTGAGATGCAATTAAAACAGGTGTTACGTGAGGCACGCTTGCAAGGACAGGAAATAAGCAACGATGATGTCGCTTCACAATCGCGCTTACTGTTATCAGTTGTCGAAGGGCGGTTAAGCCTGTTCGTTCGTAGCGGCTTTGAACGTCGTCCCCTGGATGACTGGCGTGATGATTGGTTAACCCTGGAAGCTGCTGTGCTTAAGGGTTAATAGCCTTTTTGGGATTACGCAGGGCTTGGTAGCGCTTCAAGTCCGTATCATATTGAGTGACGATTTTTGACTGTTCATCAATCTTGGATTGAATAAAGGTTTTGTAACTGGCTATCTGGTTTTCTGCCTGGATGATTTCTTTCTTTAATGATTCATTGACCGGGTTGCCGTTGCGCTGCTGATTAGCGGCTTTCTTACGCAATCCCAGTAAACGATCTTTGGCCTTGGCAAGACTTTTTCGGGTCAAACGAATTTCGGTTTTTATGGTCGTGATTTTGCCATCGCGGGTCATAGTAATCTCATCTTCACTGGCAAATGTACTGAGCAGGATATGATCTTTGCGTTTCTGCTCAATGAGTGCCTGTTCGGCCGCTTCTTTTTCAGCCTTGATGCGAGCACGCTCAGCAAGTTCGTCCTTGTTGAGTGCGCGTTCATGACGCTTCACCGTCAGGCCCTGTTGGTTGACCTCTTCATGTCCTTTCTGGGCATATTCAGGGGGTAGTACATTGCCGCATTCTCGTATGCCTTCGCTATTGGTCCAGCACTTGATCTTCGCGGCCTCTGCAACCGGGGCAGCGAGTGAGACAAGTATCAGCCCGGTACTGAACAGGATGCGAAAGCTGTTTGTATGAATTGGGTTTGTCACGGTGCTTACCTTAAAGTGTCTGGATGAATCAGCTGTTACTCAGTATAGTCATGCCTAGTCTATTAGTCATTATCGCAGGCCTGAAGTTCGTCAGACTATGAATATTGTCACATCATTGTTATCGCGCATGCCATGATTGAACAGGTTTGGTTGTTTGTTATTTCCTTAATCGCAAACGTGTTTTCAGCCTTTGCCGGTGGTGGCGCAGGGCTTATTCAACTCCCCGCACTGATCTTCCTCGGTCTACCCTTCTCGATTGCCCTGGCCACACACAAGGTCGCCAGTGTTGCGTTGGGTATCGGGGCAACCATTCGCCATGCCCGAGAAAAGGCATTGGAGCGCCAGTTTGTGTTGTTTATGTTGGTTGCAGGTTTGCCCGGGGTCGTGCTTGGTGCCAGTTTGATTTTGCATGTTCCCGACCGTTCTGCCCAAGTTGCGTTGGGTGTTCTGACCATGGGGCTGGGTATTTATTCGGCACTCAAACGAGGCTTGGGGCTGACAAGTTTACCAACCCACCGTGATCGGCAAGGTTTCATCATTGGGGGGATCGTATTGTTTCTGATCGGTGTACTGAACGGTTCCCTGACATCAGGTACAGGATTGTTTGTCACTTTGTGGTTGGTTCGTTGGTTCGGGCTGGATTACAAGCGCGCGGTCGCGTACACGCTTATCCTGGTCGGCATGTTCTGGAATGGCACTGGGGCACTTACCCTTGGATTGCTCGGTGAAATTCACTGGGCCTGGCTACCGGCCCTGCTGCTCGGCTCGCTACTGGGTGGTTACGTCGGTGCCCACCTGGCTATTGTGAAGGGTAATCGCTGGATCAAACGTATTTACGAGATCATTACCCTACTGGTTGGCATCAAGCTGATTGTAGGTTGAGCTATTCAATCGGCCCGTAAGTTTCACGATACGAACGAATACGTTCAAGGTGCTCGGCCTGTTCAGGCTTATCCGACAAGTAGGTGATCAGGTTGTCGAGGGTGACGATACTCGCAACCTTGATGCCATGACGCTGCTCAACCGCCTGGATCGCTGTGAAGTCGCTCTCGAGTCCACGTTCCATACGATCCAGTGAGATTGAAACACCGGCTGGTGTTGCTCCGGCGGCCTTGATGATCTCAACCGACTCGTCTATTGACATGCCAGAGGAAATAACATCATCAATAATCAGTACCTTACCTTCAAGTTTCGCTCCGACGGTGATCCCGCCTTCGGCGTGATCCTTGGCTTCCTTACGGTTAAAGACGTAAGGGACGTTACGGTCGTGGTGCTCAAACAGGGCGACGCTAGCGGTGCTGACCAGTGGAATACCTTTGTAGGCCGGACCAAAGATGCAATCGAACTCGATGCCTGAGTCGATGATCGACTGGGCGTAATAGCGTCCTAACCGGGCCAGGCTCTCACCCGTGTTAAACAGGCCTGAATTGAAAAAATACGGGCTGATACGGCCAGATTTCAGTGTAAATTCGCCAAAACAGAGCACACCGGTGTCGATGGCGAAGTCGAGAAAGTCATGTTGATAGTTTTGCATGTTGTAAAGCCGTGTCAGTCTGTGGAATGATGCCGCGCTATCATACACGTTGAGACTAAAGGTTCAAACGCATGCGCATTATTTCTGCAAACCTGAACGGCATTCGTGCCGCAGAGAAGAAGGGCTTTTTTGAGTGGATGAAGGCTCAAAAGGCTGATGTGGTCTGTATTCAGGAGACCAAGGCCCAGGAGCACCAGTTGACCGCCGAGGATTTCCATCCGCCTGGCTACCACAGTTATTTCTTCGATGCCGAGAAAAAGGGCTACAGTGGCGTGGCACTGTACTGCAAGCATGAGCCTGATGCGGTGCATACCGGGCTGGGCTGGGACCATTGTGATACCGAGGGGCGCTGGATCGAGGCCGATTTTGGCAAACTGACCGTGGCCTCATTGTACCTGCCATCGGGTTCATCGAGTGACGAGCGCCATGCCAACAAGCTCGACTTCATGGGTAAGTTCCGTGAAGAGCTGAAGCGCATGAAACGCCGTCGTCGCGAGTTCATCATCTGCGGTGATTACAACACCGTGCATACGGAAATTGATATCCGTAACTTTAAAAGTAATCGCAAAAATTCAGGCTGTACCGACGAAGAACGCCAATGGATCGATGATGTCCTGAACAAGGACGGCTGGGTCGATGCCTTCCG